>Ga0208589_1000066_pt1 | contig 47501 bp, 45 predicted proteins | sample NGESurshal092012_2_FD_184486 | JGI IMG/M metagenome (GOLD analysis project Ga0208589, IMG submission 184486) | Arctic peat soil microbial communities from Barrow, Alaska - NGEE Surface sample F53-2 shallow-092012 (SPAdes) | ecosystem: Environmental > Terrestrial > Soil > Wetlands > Peat ...
GGCGTGCTTCTTACTGAGGTCGATCTCATAATCGACGCCACCGAGCCCGAACCTGACCGTACCGTCGGCCTCGCTGCCGTCAATGTCATCCACATACAGGATCTGGGTCCGCTGAGCCACTGTCTGCCACTCCACTCCAGCTTAGGTCTAGCACCTAGACCATAAGCCTAAGCGATCCCGGCGGCTTCTCGTGCTGCTTCACCACTGAGTTCGCCGCCGATACGGCCGCGCTGCCGGTGATATCCGCCCGAAAGACGCTTCGCCGGGCCGGGGAAACTGCGCGCCGATAGCGGCGACAACGTGAGGCCGGCCATCCGGCCGTCAACGGCATTCAAATAGCGCGGCGGCGTCACCGGGCGGGCACGTCGCCCCGCGCTGCCTCGCGCAGCACGTCCAGGACCGAATCCTGCTCCGGCGTGGTGGCCCGCCGGGCCGCCGGGGAGATCCCGTCGGCATGCGCGATGAGCGGGATATCCGCCTCGCCTTCCGCGCCGACCCTGGCCATGGCCCAGCGGGAAAACACGCGTTGCCCGACCGTCCGGGAGTCCAGGATAGTTACGTGGTCATGGCGCTGGTCCTGCTCGATCTTCGCGAACAACGCCCGGATCGCGGTCTCGTCGCCCTCCAGTACCTGAGCGAACCAGTCACCAGAGGTCAGCAGGGCACCAGTGATGCGTGCTTTCTTGTTACTCGACCGGGCCGAGCTAAACAGTGCCCCCGGCTCGGGCTTGCGCTGATCCAGCGGAATCTGATTCCTGCTGCGATAGATCAGGCGGAACACCTGCTCTGAATCAGGCACCGGTGGTACTGCCCCGTTCACGGCTGCTGTTCTCCCTCGACGTCGAGCGAATTTGTGCAGCCTCAGGTTTCCCAAGGCCATCTGCCATGCGCCAGCTCAGATCTCGCCTCCTTAGCGTGATCCACTCCGCCGCGGCGGCCTCAGTTTGGAACGACGCCGGCCGGCCGGATCCGCCGCCACGGCCGGCTGGCCTGACGTGTGGGCGGCCGCGATCGGGGCAGGGCCCAGGACAGGCCGCCGCGGCGTTGCCGCCGCAGCGGCGAAGGGAGGAAACCGTGGCGATCGCGACCATCAACCCCGCGACCGGGGAGACCGTGAAGACCTATGACGAGATGAGTGAGGCAGACGTCGAGCGCTGCCTGGCCGCAGCGGCCACGGCGCACGCCAGCTACCGGCTCACCGGCCTGAATGCCCGGGCCGGGTGGATGCGCCGGGCAGCCGACATTCTCGACGGGGAGCGAGACCAGATCGCGGCGATGATGACGACCGAGATGGGCAAGACCCTGGCCGCCGCCCGGCAGGAGGTGACCAAGTGCGCCACCGCCTGCCGGTACTACGCCGACCACGCGGCCGAGTTCCTGGCCGACGAGCCCGCCGACGCCGGCGCCGTAGGGGCGGAGCGGGCGGAGGTCCGTTACCAGCCGCTCGGCCCGGTCCTGGCGATCATGCCGTGGAATTTCCCGCTCTGGCAGGCCATGCGCTTCGCCGCCCCCGCGCTGATGGCCGGCAACGTCGGGCTGCTCAAGCACGCCTCGAACGTGCCGCAGACTGCGCTGTTCATGCAGGACCTGTTCGCCCGGGCCGGCTTCCCGGACGGGACCTTCCAGACCCTGCTCGTCAGCTCGGGGCGGATCGAGGCCATCCTGCGCGACGAGCGGGTGATGGCGGCCACGCTCACCGGGTCAGGGCCGGCCGGGCAGTCAGTGGCGGCCATCGCGGGCACCGAGATCAAGAAGGTCGTGCTCGAGCTCGGCGGCAGCGACCCGTTCGTGGTCATGCCCTCAGCCGACGTGCCGGCCGCGGCCCAGGTGGGAGCAGTCGCTCGCTGCCTCAACAACGGCCAGTCGTGCATCGCGGCCAAGCGCTTCATCGTGCACGATGCGGTCTACGACGAGTTCGAGCGGCTGTTCGTGGAGCAGATGGCGGCCAAGCAGGTCGGGGATCCGATGCTCGACAGCACGGACGTCGGCCCGCTCGCCTCCGAGCCGCAGCGCGATGACGTCGAGAAGCTCGTGGCGGACGCGGTGGCCCGGGGAGCCCGGGTGCTGTGCGGGGGCGCCGCGCCCGATGGCCCGGGCTTCTACTACCTCCCGACCGTGCTGACCGGCATCACCCCCGACATGCGGGTGCACCGCGAGGAGGTCTTCGGCCCGGTGGCCACCCTCTACCGGGTGCCCGACATCGACGCGGCGATCGAGCTGGCCAACGGCACGGAGTTCGGGCTCGGCGCGAACGCGTGGACTAACGACGAGGCGGAGCGGGAGCGGTTCATCGGGGACCTCGCGGCGGGGATGGTCTTCATCAACGGGAACGTGACCTCCTACCCGCAGCTGCCGTTCGGCGGGATCAAGCATTCCGGTCACGGCCGGGAGCTGTCGTACCACGGCATCCGCGAGTTCTGCAACACCAAGTCCGTCTGGATCGGGGCCCCGGGCCGCAGCTGAAACCGACCGGGCAAACCGGTCTTTGCGGCGGAGATACGGCCAGAAGGCCCGCTGGGTGCGTAGCCTCATGGCATGCAGATCCAGCGGGCGTCCGGACGCTCCCGCGCGGCCATCGGGGCCTGCGCGGCCGCGCTCACGGCCGGGACGATGCTCAGCGCCTGCAGTAGCGCGGCCCCGCCGCAGCCCACGGCCCGCAGCTACCTGGCCAGCTGGGCCAGCCGGGACTGGACGGCGATGCGGCGGCTCGTGGCCTCCCCGCCAGCGGACTTCGCCGCCGTCAATACCGCCGCGCTGACCGACCTGGGTGTCCGGCAGGCTAGCTACCAGGACGGGAAGCTGAAGATCAGCGGGACCAGGGCCGCCGAGCCGGTCACGGAGCGGCTGCAGATCGCGGGCCTCGGCGTGGTCAGGATCCGCACGGTGCTGCGGCTGGTGCAGCGAACGGGAAAGTGGCTGGTGCAGTGGTCACCGGCGACCATCGCGCCGGCGCTGCGGCCGGGCGGCCGGCTCTCGCTGCAGGAGACCTGGCCGCCGCGGGCGGCCATCCTGGGCGCGGGCGGCGCGCCGCTGACCACGCAGGCGCCGATCGTGACGATCGGCGTGGAGGGCCAGCGGGTCAAGCAGCCCGCGTCTCTCACCGCCGCGCTGGTGACCGCGGGCGCGACCGGGGCGCAAACCCGGGCCGCGCTGGCAGCGGCCAAGGCCCGGCCCACGTGGTTCGAGCCGGTCTTCACGGTGCCCTGGGCCCGCTACCAGCAGCTCAAGCCGACCCTGTACCCGCTGCCGGGCACGGTCTTCCAGACCACGGCAGCGCGCACGGCGATCACCGCCGGGCTGGCCGCGCACGCAGTCGGGACGGTGGGCCCGATCACGGCCGAGGAACTGCGCTCGCTGGGTGCTCCTTACACCGCCCAGAGCGTCGTCGGCCAGACCGGGCTCGAGCTGGCCGGCGAGCGTCAGCTAGCCGGCGCGCCGGGCGCGACCATCACGGTGCTCAGCCCCGGCGGCGCGATCCGGGCCACCCTGGCCACGATCGCGCCCCGGCCGGGCACGCCCGTCCGGACCACCATCGACCCCCGCATGCAGCGGGCGGCGGAGACGGCGCTGTCCGGGGAGAAGAAGAGCGCGGCCCTGGTGGCCGTCGACGCCGCGACCGGGGCGGTCCTGGCCTCAGTCAGCGTCCCGGCCTCGAGCCAGTTCGACCAGGCGCTGGCCGGCGCCTACCCGCCGGGCTCGTCCTTCAAGATCATCACCTCGACCGCGCTGATCGAGCACGGGCTGACGCCCGCGTCCGCCGCGACCTGCCCGCCGACGATCACGATCGACGGCGAGATCTTTCACAACGCCGAGGCCGCGGCGTCCGTCGGCGATCTGCGGCAGGCCTTCGCCGAGTCCTGCAACACCGCGTTCATCGGGCTGGCCACCCGCCACCTGACCGCTCCGGACTTCCCCGCCGCCGCGGCCATGTTCCGGATCGGCACCACCCCGCGGCTGGGACTGCCGGCCTTCGGCGGTTCCGTGCCGACGCCGGCCAGCGCGGCCGACCTGGCGGCCACGACCATCGGCCAGGGGCGCGTGCTGGTGTCACCGCTGGCCATGGCGATGGTCGCCGCCGCCGCCGATACCGGGACGGTGCACGCCCCGCGCCTGGTGGCCGGGGCGGCCGACGACGGGGCGCCCGCGACTACCCTGCCCGGCGCCGTCATCAGCGACCTGCACCAGATGATGGCTCAGGTGGTCGCGGCCGGCACGGCCGCGCATCAGGGGCTGCCCGCGGGAACCTACGCCAAGACCGGCACCGCTGAGTACGGCACCGGCAAGGTGCTCCCGACCGACGCCTGGCTGGTCGGCTTCCGCGGCCGGGTGGCCTTCGCGATGGTCGTGGCCAACGGCGGCAGGGGCGGCCCGACCGACGGGCCATTGGTGGCGAAGTTCCTCGACCTGCTGCAGGGCGCGGGCGGCTGAGGACGGCGGCCGCGGACGGCCAGGCGCCAGCTGGGCGGCGCCAGCTGGGCGGCCCGCCGGTCAGACCGGGGCCACCCCGATCAGGCCGTTGCGGGTGACCCGGGCGGCCAGCGCCGCCTCGTCGTCATCCTCGGTGCCGGCCGGCTGCAGCGGCAGGACCAGGTAGCGGGACTCGGCGCTGGAGTCCCAGACGTTGATCGTCACCGCGGGATCGAGCACGAAGCCGAACTCGCCCAGGACTCCGCGCGGATCCCGGACGACCCGCGAGCGGTAGGCCTCGCTCTTGTACCAGGTAGGGGACGGGCCGAGCAGCGCAAGGGGATAGCACGAGCACAGCGTGCAGACGATGACGTTGTGCGTGTCGGGGGTGTTCGCCACCACCTTGAGTCGCTGCTCCTCCAGGCCGCCGCCCATCGACAGCTCCAGCTCGGGCAGCGCCTCATTGGCATCAGCCAGCAGCCGCGCGCGGAACTCCTCGTCGCGCCAGGCCCGCGCGACCAGCCGGGCGCCGTTGGCCGGGGAGGAACGGGCGAGGAACGCCGCCAGCGCGCGATCCAGCTCCGCGGCGTCCACCAGCCCGCGCTGCTCCAGCAGTGCCTCCAGGTGCCGGACGCGCGCGGCCAACGGCGCCGCCGCCCCGGCGTGATCGCCGCTCACTGGTGCTCCGGCGAGCGCGCCGGGCGCAGGTAACTCTCCCACAAGTCGATCGTCACCGTATGGTCGCCCGCCCCGAACAGCTCCCCGGCGGCGAAGCGGACCGCGTACACCGGCTCGGGCTCGGCCGGCAGGGCTCGGGCGCGGCGGTCAGGCAGCGGATACCGGCCCTGGCCTTCCACGACCGTCCCGACCGCGCCGCGCGCGTACCGCGGCAGCCGGGTGTGATGCGCCGGGTCGATCCGGCTGGCCTGCACCCGGTCACCCGCGCGAAAGCGCCCGGCCGCCGCAGCGGCCGACTCAGCCACCAGCCAGCTCCTCCCGGGTCAGGACGCCCTTGTCGGCCAGCAGCGTGGTGATGGCGTGCAGCCACTTCTCGTAATACGACGACGCCAGGTACTCCTGCGGGGGCAGCCGCTCGATGGCGTCCCGGAACTCGTCGAGGTTGTAGACGCCGCGGCCCAGGAGGGCGCGGTTGAGCGCGAACACGTGCGCCTCCCAGTCGGCATGGAAGGGCGGCTCGTTGATCTCCTGCTGCAGCGGCGCGAAGCCCTGCATGCCGCCGACGTCGTTGATTCTCGCCATGGTTCCTCCGCCGCCAGCCTGACATGCTAGGAGCGACGGCGAAAGGACCAGAGAGGCGCTGGGGTAAGGCGGCATGACGGAGCGGATCCTCGTCCCGTCGACCCGGCCGGGCCTCAGAAGCGGGCCGCTGACGCGGCCGTTACGGCACCGGCCAGGCGCGCCGCTCCGGCGGCCGCGAACACCTCGGCGAATGTCGCAGTCCGCCGGGCGATCCGCTGGGCCGCCGCGGCCGGCAGGTCCGGGCGCAGCTCACGCGCCAGGTCGGCGCGGGACTTGTAGCCCATCCGTGGGTCGGTGCCGGCCCGGTGGACTCGCCCCGCGGTCAGGCCGTAGCGGGCCCGCGAGGTCAGCGCCGCAGCCAGTCCGCTGCCCGGATCGACCGCGGCAACCACGAGGACCCGGCTCTGCAGGCCGTCGATCAGGTTCTCGATCAGGGTCACGGCCAGGCCCGGCTCCAGGCGGTCCGCGTCGTCCATGAGCACCACGACCGGGGCCGAGGCCGACACGGCGACCACCGCGCGGGCTGCCCGGGCGGCCGCGTCGTCCGCGACGGCCGGGCCGCCGTCCCGCACCTCACCCTCGGCGGCGGTGGCAAGACCGGCCAGCAGGAAGCGGACCGACGCGGCCAGCCCGGACGCGAACAGGGTGCCCTGGCCCAGGCCGAGCCGCGCGGCGCCGCCCAGCCGGTCCAGGCACAGCAGCACGGCCGCTCGCCGCCGGACCCCGGCTTCCATCAGGCAGTCGCGCAGCGCCAGGGCCTGCGGGCCGGGCTCCCCCGGCAGCGACCGGCCGCTGATGCGTACCACCAGCGTGGCCGGGGCGTCGGCCTGGCTGATGACCGCCGCCAGCTGGTCCAGGACGGTGGTCCGCCCCCAGCCCTGCGGGACGGCCAGCAGCACCGCGCGCGAGCCGATGCCACGCTGCCCCAGGGCCTCCCACCACTGCGCGAGCTCGCTCGCCGCCGCCTCCTGCCGCCTGCCCAACATGGCCCCCAGCCTAGAAGGCCGCGGGCCGTCGCGTTGCCGAACCGGGGCCGGCCCAGTGCTGCGCCCAGGCCGGTGCCCAGGTGGCGGCGTCCCGGTGGTTGGGCTGGCGGCGGCTGAGGTAGCTGCGAAGGGTGGTCAGGGCGGGATGGCTGTTGTCACTGCGCCAGATCAGTGAGTGCGGGTAGACCGGGTCGGGTCGTGCACGGCAATGCGCCGCAGGCCGTAGTCGGCGGGCCAGACGAGCCGGGTCCGCTCGCCGACGAAGGTCGCCAGGGCCGGGGAGCCGGCGAGCACGTCCAGCAGGGGCTCTGTGCCGAAGTGGGGGCCGGTGGGATCGATGCTGAGCCCGAACGCGGCGGCCAGCTCGTCGTAGTACGCGGCCCACTCGGTTCCGGCGACGAGGCCGGGCATCCAGATCCGGTGCCCGGCCAGCTCGGCGGGCGTGACCGCGGCGGCGGCGGCGAACTCGTGAGCCGGTCCGGTCAGGAGCTGGACGGGCTCGTCAAGGACCCGGACGGCCTCGATGCCGTCGGGGAAGTGCCGCGCGGGCATGGTGACGGCGCGGAACGACGCGTCGATCGCGGCAGACTGGACGGCGGCGATGGCCGCGTCGGCGTCGAAGAGGGTGACGACATCGAGCTCGGCCTCGGGATGGGCGCGGTGGAAGTCGCGCAGCAGGCCGGCCGGCGCGAGCCGCCGGCCGATCACGTCAACGCGCAGCGCGCGGCGGCCGGGCCGCACGGCGGCGGCGGCCCGCTCTGCGGCCTGGAGAAGATCACGGGCGCGGGGCAGGAACGCCTGCGCGTCGCTGGTGAGCCGGGCTCCGCGTGCCGTGCGGGTGAACAGCCGCACCCCGAGATCCTGCTCCAGCCCGGCGATGCGCTTGGAGACGGCCTGCTGGGTGATCGACAGGTCAACGGCGGCTTCGGAGAACTGGCCCGCGTCAGCCACGGCGACGAACGTGCGCACGGCAGCGAGATCCACGCCGACTGACCTTAATCGCACAACGGCCGGTTGTGGCTCGCCTCCGGGTAGTTGTTTGATCCGCCGGCCTCCGGCTCGCTGGATCGGGCTGGGCCGCTTCAGCGGTCCGGGCCAGACAGCGAGGGGCGGGCTGGGCATGACGGCGAGGCGGTCGCTCGGGCGGCAGTTCGGGTGGCTCTGGGCGGCGTACGCGGTCAGCACGTTCGGTACCTGGCTCGCGTTCGACGCGTTCCCCCTGCGTTCGCGCTCGGCTGGCTCAGCTTCGCCCAGCTCCTGGTGGTGTCGGTCATCGTCGCCGCGGCCGACGTCGCCTTCAGGGCGGCCAGCGGCGCTTGCCTGCAGGCGCTCCTGCGGCCGGCCGACCTGCTGGCCGCGAACGGGCGGCTGGAGTCCACCGCCTGGACTGCCACCGCGCTCGGACCGCCGCTCGGCGGGGCCGCGATCGGGCTGCTCGGCCCGGTGACGACCGTGGTGGCCGATGCGGCCAGCTACCTGCTCTCGGCGGCCGGGATCCGCGCGATCGGCGGCCCGGAGCCGCAGGCCGGGCGAGCCGGCGCGCCGCCACTGCGGGCCGGCGACCTGCTCGACGGGTGGCGCTACATCCTGACCCACCCTGCCCTGCGCCCGCTGCTGGTCAACACGATTCTCGTCAACGGCCTGATCATGGCCACCTCGCCGCTGGTCGCCGTCCTCATGCTCGGCCGCCTCGGGTTCGCACCGTGGCAGTACGGCCTCGCGTTCGGAGCGCCCTGCGTCGGCGGCCTGATCGGCTCACGGCTGGCCCGCCGGCTCGCCGCACGGTTCGGGCAGCACAGGGTCATGCTCACCGCCGGGGCGGTGCGCGCGTGCTGGTCGGGCGGGCTGGCCTTCATCCGCCCCGGCGCGGCTGGGATGGTGCTGGTCATCGCCGTCCAGCTCGGCCTGGTCACCTGCATGGGCGTGTTCAACCCGGTGTTCGCTACCTACCGGCTCGAGCAGACTGAGACGGACCGGGTCGCCCGCACCCTGGCCGCGTGGTCAGTCACCAGTAACCTCACCATCGCAGCCCTGACCGCCCTGTGGGGCCTGCTGGCCAGCATCACCAGCCCGCGCGCCGCCATCGCCATCGCCGGCCTGCTCATCCTGGCCACCCCGCTCCTGCTCCCCCGACGCGAGCCAGCGCACGGATCAGGCCACCAGCGTCGGCTCGTCCGGGGCGGACAGGCTCAGCACGGCGCCGGCCACCGCGGGCGAGGCGGTGAGCCGGGCTTCCAGGGCCCGCAGCCGCAGGGCCAGGTGGGATTCGGTGTCGTCGCCGGTGAGATCGACATCGCCGATCACCGAGACCATCCGGGGCCCGACGATCTCCAGCCGCAGGTAGGTGACGCGGGCCACCTCCGGCGCGGCGAGCAGCGCCTGGAGGGTAGCCGCACGGACGCGCGGGTCGGCCTCCTGGCCGACCAGGAACCGCAGGTTGCGGTTGATGAGGAGGATCGCGACGGCGGCGAGCAGCAATCCGATCAGGATCGACCCGGCGGCGTCGGGAATCGGGGAGCCGGTCAGCTGGTGGGCGCCGAGCCCGGCGGCCGCGATGACCAGGCCGGTCAGGGCGGCGGAGTCCTCGGCGAACACGGCCCGCAGCGTGGGGTCGGAGGTGGCCAGGACGTGCTCGATCAGGTCCCGCTGCATCGACGCGGCCTCGGCCCTGGCCTGCCGGACCGACTGCAGGAAGGAGATGGCCTCCAGGACGAAGGAGACGGCCAGCACGATATAGCCGACGGCAAAGTAGCTGGCTGGCGACGGCGTGATGAGTTCCTGGATGCCGCGCAAGACTGACACCACCGCGCCCGCCACGAACAGCCCAATCGCGGCGAACAGCGACCAGACGTAGGCCTCCCGGCCGTGCCCGAACGGATGGGTCAGGTCGGGCGGCTGGCGAGACCGCCGGTCGGCGATCAGCAGGAAGACCTCGTTGCCAGCATCAGCCCAGGAATGCGCCGCCTCGGCCAGGATCGAGGCCGACCCGGTCACCGCCCCGGCGACCGACTTGGCCACGGCAATGAGCACGTTGATCCCGAGGGCGACCAGCACCGTCGTGAGGCTCTCAGAGCCCCCGGGACCACCCGTCCCGGGCACCCCCGTCAGGAGGTCGTGAGCCGGGCGCAGGCTCCTTTCGGCCGGGCCGGGTACCGGAGCCTGCTCGCTGTCCTGTTCGCGTGCCATCAGCCAGTGTTAACACATTGGCCCGGCCGGCCGGGTATCGGTCCAGGCGCTCGCGGAGGGTTACCATCGGAGCAGACAGCAGCAGGCACCGGGAGGGCTCCGTGCGAATCAGCCTCCCCGACCTGGTGGCCCTGCTGTACCGGGCGGACTGGACGCGGCTGAGCCTGTCGGCCACGCTGACCTGGAGCCGCGACCCCGCCGTCGACTGGCAGCTCACGCAGCGGAAGCTGGCTGAGGTGCGGCAGGTATTCGGCCCGCTGCCGAGGGTCGGGCTGTTGCCTGACTGGCAGCCGGACGATGCCAACGGCGGGCTGCAGCAAGGTGAGCAGCAGGTCCTGCTGGCGCCTGGCGGCCGCTACCGGATCGAGACCGACGATGGCCACCTGGTCAGCGTCGGCGACGGTGCCCAGAGCTGGCCGGTCGAGGCGGCGCACGGCGGGCGGCTGCCAGCGGTGGGACCGGGCGGGTCGTTCTTCGGCCTGGTCGCGCCGCAATGGCTGCTGGCCTGTTACGAGCTGACGATCACCGGCGAGCAGCTGGCGGTCGGGCGGCCCGCCATCCGGGTGCTGGCCACGCAGCGGGCGGTCCCGCAGCGGCGCCGCGGTGGCGAGTTCCACCTGCTGGATCGCGTCGAGGTGCTGGTGGATGCGGAGTTTGGCATCCTGCTGGGCAGCGAGCTGACCTTCGAGGGGCGAGCCTGGAAGACCGCCGGGCTGCGGGACCTGATCACTGACCCTGCGCAGGCCGCCGAGCCGGGCCGGTTCGCGCTCCCGGGCCCTCCGCCGGACGCCGGCGACGAGCCCGCGGCCGCCGCGCGGACGGGGCTCGGCTGGCAGGTCGCCGGCGCGGCCGCCGGCGCGGCGGGCAGCGCGATGGGCTTCGCCATCCAGCACGCCCCCCGGCGGCAGGCAGTCTGGCCGTCCGATGATGAGCCCGCCATGCCGCGCGATGCGGAGCTGAGCGCGGCGGAGTGGGCATTCCGCAGCCGCCCGGCGACACGCTGGTCAAGCTGCTGTACGGCCCCGTCCGGCCCGCCCTCGGGTTCACCGCGGAGCTGCATCAGTGGGTCGACGGCGAGGTCATGCTCGAGCGCGCGAACACGGTCCGGATGACGCTGCCGTCGCCGCTGGAGGGAATATTCGGCCCCGATGCGCTCTGGGAGGCGGTCGGCGAGCGGATGGGGGACTATGGCGGGCACCGCGTCGCCCGGCTCCGCGTCCGGGCGCCCGACCGGTATCGCGTGGACTACCTGTCCGGCGACTGGGACAAGCGGTACGCCAGCATCGCCTGCGTTGGCGAGCACACCAGCAAGCTGTTCACCGATCGCGTCGCCACCGGGCCTGCGACACCGCCGGAGCCCGATCTTGCCGCCCTCCTTGATCCGGCGTGGCTGCTCAGCGGGTGGCGGCTGCTGTCGTCCAGTCCGGTCACCGTCAGGGGCCGGGCCGGGTTCCGGCTGCTGGCGGAGGTCACCGGAACCGGCGAGGACAACACCGGCAACAGCTTCGCCGCCGCGGAGGCCATCGCGGATGCCGAGCTCGGGATCCTGCTGCGCCAGACGGCCTACGTCGGCGAGCATCCGGCCGTGCGGACCGAGCTGCGCCAGCTCATCGTCCGCGACGGGGACACCGCTGAGGATTTCCGCATCGAGCCGACCCCGCGGCAGCGCGCCGTGGCCGACTCTGGCGGCCCGCTGGGCGACCGGAACCTGCCCCTGGTGGTGGAGACGGCGGGCACGGCGGCCGGGCTGGCAGTCGCCGGAGCCGTGGCCGGCGCTGTCGCGCTGACGGGATGGCTAGGCAAGCACCGCCCGCGACGGGACCAGCCGTAGCGGCTGCCGCTTCGGCAGGCAACCGTTACCTCCCCTCATCCTCCGCGGGTGAACTCCGGCGCCCGGCCGCCGCGGGTCACCTTCCGCTGGGTGGACCGCCGGCCGCTGGGCATGCTGGCGCAGGTCCAGGAGCACATGCGATCAGGAGAACCGCTGCGCAGCCCGGCGACCCCGGGGGGGCGCCGAGGGGGGTTGTTCCAGTGATCCGCAGAGGCCTTGTCATGCTCACCGCCGCCGCCAGCATCGCGCTTATCGCCATCACCCTGCCGTCCGGGCTGGCCGCGGCCGGCCCGAAGACATCGCGCACGGCGGCCGGGGCGATGCCGCCCCCGGCCCGGCCCGGCACCATCACGGCCGGGCTGCACATCCAGATGACTCCGGCGCAGGCCTCGGGCGCAGCCAAGCGCTGCGCCTCGTGGGCCCGCAAGGCCGGCTTTGCCGGCCATGGCCGCAACAGCCACCTGGTCACCGCCGTCGCCATCGGCATGGCCGAGTCCGGCTGCGACGCGTCAGCCTGCTTTAACAACACCACCGGCGACGAATGCACCCCCTGGGGCACCCGGCACAGCCGCGACTCTATCGACCGCGGGGCGTGGCAGATCAACAGCCATTACTGGCGGAATGTCAGCAACTGGTGCGCCTACCGGGGCCCGTGCAGCGCACGCCGGGCCTACGAGCTGGTCTCGGCGGACGGCACGTACTTCAAGCCATGGCAGACCTACCTCACCGGCGCCTACCGGCGTTACCTGCCGGCCGCCCGTGCCGCCGTGCGGGCGCTGCTGGCGCCTCGGCTGGCCGTCCAGGCCGTCAGGCCGCGGTCGCGGGTGGACAGCAGCCGCGCGCGGCCGTCGTTGAGGGGCGTGGGCTCGCGGAACGGCGCGGCGCCGGGCGGCAGCTCGCGGCGTATGTAGTACTCCTGGTCCCGGAGCTGGCGCACGATGGCCGGGATGATCTCCCGGTAGGCCGCCCAGATCGACGGGTAGGCAGGCGCGCAGTCGTGCCTGATCTCCTCGTGCAGCTCCGCGAGCCGGTAATACGGGACCATCGGGAACATGTGGTGCTCGACGTGGTAGTTCATGTTCCAGTAGAGGAACCGGTTGACCACGTTCATCTGCACCGTGCGGGTGCTGAGCCGGTGGTCGAGCACGTTCTCGCCCAGGCCGGCGTGCTGGGTGAGCGCGTAGGCGCTGAGCAACCAGGCGCCATACAGGCGCGGTCCGCCGATGAGCAGCACCGGCAGCCAGGATCCGAGCGTGATCGCCAAGGCGATGGTGGCGGCATAGACCGCGAGGTGGATCCGGGCCGTCCGGTAGACCCTCCGCTCGGGCTCCGGGACCTAGTCGGCCTCGTCAGCCGTGAGCCGGCCGGCCGCGTGCAGGAACATCAGCCGGAAGGCGAGCGGGACGTCCACGAGCCCGGCCAGGTTGACCAGCAGCCTGGCTAGCCGCGCCGGACGCATGGCCGCGATCTCCGGGTCCCGGCCGAGCACCAGAGTGTCGGTGTGGTGCCGTGCCCGGACTCGTGCCAGCGGGAGTCGGATGTCGATCCGTACAGGACGCCGCAGGCGAGGAAGAACGGACCGCCCACCAGCTGCCCCACAACGTGATGCCGATTCCGGCGAAACCGGCTATCAGGCCGATCCAGATAGCGGGTCCCGTACGGCCGGGTAGTCGGAGCGCCGCATCAGCTCCTTCATCCGCCGGCGCGGCACGTCGCTGCGGAACCACTGGCCGCCAGCCAGGCCTGCCGCCGCAGCCGCCAGGTTCTCGGGGCCCGCGAGGCTGTACCGCGCCAGCCGTTCCCTGCCCATTCCCGACCACCTCTTCGCGCTGACCCGCGCGCCGCGGGGCTCAGGAGCTCGTGGCGGGCTGCACAAGCTATTGAGAGCCCAGACCAGCGACCCTGTCAAGAAGCTGGGGCCACGCCTGGGAGTCCGGTACAACGGTGTGACAGATTTGCCTGCAGCGGCTTCGGCGCGCCGCCGACGTGAGGCTGCAGCTGGCGGGCTGAACAGGGGGTCCTGTGACCGGGCACGATCTGGACGACCAGGGCCCCGAGGCGGCCAACGGCCTCGGGTGGTTCCTGGACCGGCAGGGCGACGTGAGCGGCGCGCGGGCCGCCTTCCAGCAGGCCATCGACTCGGGCCACCCGGACGCGGCGCCCTGGGCGGCTGTCTTCCTGGGGATGCTGCTCGACCGGCAGGGCGACATGAGCGGCGCGCGGGCCGCCTACCAGCAGGCCATCGACTCGGGCCACCCGGACGCGGCGCCGGAGGCGGCCATCTCCCTGGCCATGCTGCTCGACCGGCAGGGCGACGTGAGCGGCTCGCAGGCCGTCATCCAGCACGCGGCCGGATCCGGCCACCGGGAGGCGGCCCCGCGCGCGGTCGGCTTCCTGGGGGTGCTGCTGGCCAGGCAGGGCGACGTGACCGGGGCGCGGGCCGCCTACCAGCAGGCGATCGACTCCGGCCACGCCGACGCCGCGCCCCTGGCGGCCTGCTCCCTCGGACGGCTCCTGGACAACCAGGGGGACCTAGCCGGCGCGCACGCCGCGTACCAGCAGGCCATCGACTCCGGCCATCGCCAGGCCGGTCCCCGGGCGGCCGGCTACTTCGGGGCGCTGCTGGCCAGGCAGGGCGACGTGACCGGCGCGCGCGCGGCCTACCAGCTCGCGATTGACTCTGCGGAGCCAGACGTGGCTCCCTGGGCGGCCAGCAACCTGGGCGACCTGCTGGCCGAGCAGGGCGACGTGGCCGGAGCGCGCGCCGCCTACCAGCTCGCGATCGACTCCGGGCACCACGATGCGGCACCGCTGGCGGCCAGCGGGCTCGGCGACCTGCTCGGCGGGCAGGGCGACGTGGCCGGGGCGCGGGCCGCCTACCAGCAGGCGATCGACTCCGGCCACGCCGACTGGGCGCCGTGGGCGGCGCTCGACCTGGGGGCATTCCTGCAGGAGCAGGGGGACCTGGCCGGCGCGCGCGCTGCCTTCCGGCAGGCCATCGACTCCGGGCACCACGACGCGGCCGCACTGGCCGCCGGTAATCTCGCGCAGCTGCCCGATGAGCCACCCGGTCACGGCACCGGCCACTCCCCTGATTCCCCCGACTCCCCCGATTCCCCGATCGGGATGAGCAACCGTGACCGGGTCAGCAGCGGGCTGGAACTCCTGGCCGCGGGCCTTGGCCCCTTTGTGCAGGCGGTGGCATCGCCCAGCGGCCGGGACTGGGCCGAGATGCTCGCGGCCCGCGACAGTGCCCGGTTCGGCGGCAAGCACCGCTACTCGCTGTCCAATCCCCGGTTCCTGCTCCGGGTGCTGACCGAGGAGTTCGGGGCGTTCAAGGCTCAGCTCTCCCAGGTCGAAAGGGGATTTGCCAGCGAGCTGCGCGAGACCGGCAACAGGTGGGCGCACCACGAGCCGATGTCGGCTGACGACACCTACCGGGCGCTCGACACGATGGAGCGCCTGCTCACCGCCGTGGGCGCCGCCGAGCAGGCCAGCCAGGTGCGCGAGATCCGATCGGGCTTGCTGACGCCGCCGGGCCGGTGACCGCGCCTGATTCCGAGACCCCCGCGCCTGCCTGCAGCGCTCAGAGTGGGCATGGTGCGAGGGGGGCCGTCGTCGGCCAGGGCCCCCGCCAAGGTGGGTCAGGCCCCTCTCGCACGCAGCAAAGTCGTGCCCGGGATCCTGGCCGCGTCCCGGGCGCGTCACGCCAGCGGCCTGGCGCTCGCTGATCGTCCGCATACTCGTCACTGGGTCAAGAGGCAGCCGCATCCTCTATCCCCGCAGCAGGCCGGGCACGATGCTCTGGCCCTCGGTTCCGGCAAGTGGGAGGATGAGGCCGTGGGGGATGACAGGGACGCCGAGCTCGCCGACACACTGGCGGAGGTGGGCCGGCGCGTCGGGCAGGCCATGACTGATGCGCTGGAGCGCATCCGGCCTGCCTTCGACGCGCTCGCCGAGGTGGCGAGCCGTCCTGAGGTCCGGGCCGTCATCAGGCGCGCCGAGAAGGCGATGCAGCGCAGGCCCTGCCTGTGCTTCTGCTCGCGGGCGCATCCGGCTGATCACGGCATCTGCGAGGTTCTCGGAGCGGTGATTACGGGCCAGTACAGCTCGGGCCTGCTGGGCAACGTCGACGTGCCGTTGTGCGCCCCGTGCGCGGCGGCCAGGGCCGCGCACGAGTTCGCTGGGTAATGCTCGCTTAGTGGTTCCCCTCGCTGAGCGGATCAGCCGGGCAGCTTGGACGCGAGAACGTCGATCGGCTTATTGTCCGGCGGGGAAGCCAGCAGCTCGCCCGCGCGCTCCATCAGGGCCGCGGCTATCGGGCTGTCGAGATGGGCCTGCCGGGCTGCGGCGTCCGGGAAGAAATCGACGATGCCGAAGGTCGACTCGCTGATCTTGATGGCGAACCAGGCCGTCGTGCCCGGCTCGGCTTCGGCCAGCGGCTGAGCAATTTCCAGCACCTGGACAGCGCGCCGCGGCCTGGCGGACTAGCGCCACCTGCCCCAGGGGGGCCGGGCTGGTGGCGCTAGTCCTGGCCCGCGGCGAGGTGCCGGCCGAAGAAGCTGAAGATCTTCTCCCAGCCGTCCATGGCGGCCTCTGGCCGGTACATCGGGGTGTGATAATAGAAGAAGCCGTGGCCGGCGCCGTCGTACCGGTAGAACTCATGCTCCTTGCCGTGCCGCTTCAGCTCCGCCTCGAGCAGATTCACCTGCTCCGGGCTCGGATGCTGGTCGTCGTTGCCGAAGATGCCGAGCAGCGGCGCCGTGAGGTCAGCGATGTAGTCGATCGGCGCGACCGGACGGGCCGGCGAAAGCTCTTCCTGGGACATGACGACGCCGCCGCCCCACAGGTCAGCGACCGCATCGAAGCCGGACAGCCGGGACGCCGCCAGCAGCGCGTGACGGCCGCCCGAGCAGGTGCCGACGATCCCGGCCCTGCCGTTGCCCGTGGGTCCGGCCTTCAGCCACCTCAGCGCGGCCTCGCAGTCGGCCACCACGCTGTCATCGGCGACCCCGCCCCGGGCGCGGACCTCGGCCGCTACGTCGTCGGGGGTGCCATGGCCGAAGCGGCAGTAAAGGTCCGGGCAGATGACGCGGTACCCGTGCCGCGCCAGCCGCTCGCAGAACTCCCGGTAAAAGTCATCCCAGCCGGGCAGGTGGTGCACCGCGACGATCCCCGGCACCGGCTCGTCGCCGATCGGCGTGGCCACCCAGGCGTGAATGTCGTCCCCGCCGCCGCCCGGAAAGGTGACCACCTCCGCCGCGACACCCCCAGCCGCGTCAGTGCGAAACGAGTTCCACATGGCTATCTCCTTCGGTCGGCTTCCGGTCGGCTTCCACCGTAACGAAAACCCCCGCTCGCGGCCGGCCGGCTCTCCTCAGGGCGCCTCGACCTCCGACCTGATCACCCGGCTGCGGGAGGCGGTGATCCCGGCCGCCTTGCACGGCAGCGAAGCTGAACGTGCTGGTCGGCGGCCAGACCGCGCTGGCCGACGACGTCGGCCGTACATCCGAGGGACTAAGTCCGGCAGCACGAAGTGCGCCTTCAGGCCGATGAAAAGCCGCCGCCCTTTCCCTAGGTTGGAAGTCATGAATCATCTGATCCTCACGTACGGGTATTTCGCCATCGCCCTGTTCGTGGGTGCCGAGAGCGTCGGGGTGCCGGTGCCGGGCGAGACGGCTCTGATCGCGGCGGCCATCTATGCCGGTCACACCCACCAGCTCTCCGTCTGGATGATCTTTGCCGTGGCCGCGGCGGCGGCGATCATCGGCGACAACATCGGCTTCTGGATAGGCGGCACCGGCGGCTACCGCCTGCTGCGCCGATACGGCCGCTATGTCCGCCTGGACGAGGCCAAGCTGAAGATCGGCCGGTACATTTTTGACCGGCACGGGGGCAAAGTCGTGTTTTTCGGCCGGTTCGTTTCGGTGCTCCGCACGTACGCCGCGTTCCTGGCCGGCGCTAACCGCATGCGGTGGCCGAGGTTCCTCGTGGCCAACGCGACCGGCGGCCTAGTCTGGGCCGCCGTCTTCGCCCTCGGGGCCTACGGCGCCGGCAGCGCGTTCAGCAAGGCATCCGCCACCATCAACCTGGCCCTCGGCGCGGCCGCTGTGGTCGTTATCGCGGCCACGATCCTCATTGTCCGGCGGCAGGCGGCCAAGCTGGCCCGGCGAGCCGAGGCCGCCTACCCGGGCCCCCTCTGGGATGACGGCAAGTCGCTGACGACCGCGGGATCCGGGGCGTCGTCAGGCCGCGGCTAACGTGACGGCCGTCGGCGGCTTCGAGCGGGCCACGGTCGGCTGGTTCGACCCGGCAGCCCGGCAGTGTCGTTCGGGCCACTAGCTAGCCGGGCCACGGCTGCCGCTTGAGCCTCCTCCGTCAGGAGCTCGCGCTGCACGTCATCCCGGCTACACAGGCGGTAGGGCCGGATCCTCAGCCGCCTCCAGCCACTTCTGAATGGAACGGAACACTTTATTCTGATAGGATGAGCGGAACGATTCGCTCAATTCCAGATGCGGGCCGAGGTTCCTGGTGGAACCGCGGCGCCGGCCACTACGCCAGCAACCAGGAGACATGATCACCATGTGGACCGTTATCACCGAAGCGCTCGACATGCTCCGTGCGGCCGGCGCCGCCGTCACCCCCGCGCAGCTCGGCGCGCCAACCCCGTGCACGGAATGGACCGTGACCCAGGTGCTGCAGCACGCGGCCGGCGATCAGCTGGCCTGGGCGGCGGCGCTCGGAACCGGCAGCGGGCCGGCGGACGACCCGTTCAGCCCGTCCGGACGGCTGCGCACCAGTGTGGACGATCTGCTGGCACCGGCGATCGCCACCGCCGCGACGGCCTGGGCGGCGGTGCCGCCCGGAGCCGAGCCGGTGTCGACCCCGCTGCCGCAGGGGGCCCTGCCGGCCGCGACCGCAGCGGCGGCCTGCGCGCTCGACGCCGCCATCCACGCCTGGGACATCACCTCAGCCCTCGGCCGGCCCTCCGCACTCACCCCGCAGCTGGCCGCGGTGCTGCTCCCGGCCGCCCGCGCCATCGTCGAGCCGCTGCGCCAGTACGGTGTCTACGCCCCCGCGCTCGCGCCCGAGGCCGGCGACGACGAGGCGGCCGAGCTGCTGCGCTATCTCGGCCGCGATCCCGGCTGGCGCCGCTGACCGGCCAACCACGGTGCTTGCCAACCACGGTGCTTGCCAACCACGGTGCTTGCCAACCACGGATCCGGTAAACCGCGGGGGGTTGCTGTCCGTCTAGTGACGGAAAGCACATTTCGGTAGGCGTGCGGGAGCGTAGGGCGCAACGCCCCAGCGGCAAGGAGAAGAAGGTACCCATGGCAGCTACGCTTCAGGAGATCCTGCTTGCGCCGGAGATCAGGCCACAGGTGATCGCCGACTGCTACCAGCTGATTAAGCGGGAGGTCGCCGAGAAGTCAGGGATCTCCGGGACCGCCGTCAAGCTGGCCTATAAGACGGTGAACATGTTCATGCCGGGCCACGTCCGGCACATGGTCGAGTCGCTGCTTCCGCAGATCGCCGACAAGCTTGAGCCGTTCTGGGCGGACTTCGGCACCTCAGGCGGCTCCCAGTTCGGCGACTACCTGGCCAAGCGCGGCGACGAGGTGTCGCAGGCGCTGCTCTCGGTGACCGACGCCCGGGCGGCGGCCTCCGGCCGTCCGACGGTCATCAAGGCCTATCGCAGCGTCCGGGGCAGCGCCGCCCGGCACATCGAGGCCGCCCTCCCCCAGGTCGGCGACCTGGTACTGAAATACGCCCCCTGACCGTCCCCGCGCGGCGCCATGTCCTGGCCCGGGCCGAGTGCACCAGGGCGGGCGTCGCGCCTGCCGGTCAGGACAGCAGCCGGGTCCAGTCGTCCGGCCTAATCTCACCGGTCTGGCTCAGGTCGGCTGACGCCTGGAATCGCAGCACGGCCTGGCGGGTGTGCTCCCCGTAGATCCCGTCGGCCCAGGCCGAGCTCGGGTCGGTGACGCCGGGCACGAGCCCTTTCCGGATCAGGGCCTGCTGGATCTGGCGCACCCAGCCCTGGTCGGCCGGATTGTGGCCGCCGCGGGAGACCGGAGGGCCAGCAATGAGGCCGAAGTAACTGCCGGGCGGCAGCGGCCAGCCGGGGGCGTGGCCGGGCAGCGCGGGCTGGACGGGGACATGGGGCGCCGGGACAGCGGCCCGCAGGCTCTCCAGCACCCCAGGGTAGGCCCAGTTCAGGTCGGCTGCCATGCCGCCGGGGTAGATCGTCCCGCCGTTCCACTGGTAGAAGTGCGGCCATCCCTGCGCCACCTCGGCGTCGGCGGGCGGGGACCCGGCCAGCCACAGCCACTCAGCCTTAGCGCCGGCCCGCGCGGCCTGGATGAAGTCCCGGAAGCCGTACGCGCCGGTGCGCCGGCGGCCCACGACCGAGGCCGCGCCGTCCAGGTAGGACATCGCGGTGGCCTCGGAGATGCCCTTGGACGCCAGCCAGCCGTCGCAGCAGAAGAAGATCGGCAGGCTGTCGGGGTAGCCGATCGAGCGGGCGTCGGCCAGCGCCCGCCGGGCCATGGCGACCCCGCCGTCGTAGCCGCCCGCAGCATCCATGCCGTCCAGCTCGGCCACCAGCAGGACCATGCGGCCGCTGCTGACCAGCGCGTGATACCTGCCGGGGTAGTGCGAGATGCACTTCGGGTTGTCCGGCCACCCGATGTAGCGGATCAGGAAACGGATGTCGTACTGACCGAACCGGTCCAGCTCCGCTGGTGACAGCTCACCAGCGGAGTAGTCAGCGCCGTAAGTCACCTTCATGGCGGGTCCCCTATGCGTTCGTCGGCCTGGCTGGCCTGGTGACGTCAGCGTGCCGGGTAACGGGCGGGCAGCGCATCGGCAGAATTGCGCACGGGGACCCGCGGGAATTGACTACGCGCCTGCTGCGGCGCTGGTCGTGGAGACGGCCGCCGAGGCGCGGCCCCGGATCAGCTCCGCGCCGCCTCGGCCTCGATGTTGTCGCTGGCGGTCTCCCGCGGCAGGCCGAAGAACGGCGAGCGTAGCCCGAACCGGGCGACCAGCATCAGGATCAGGCCGATGATCACCACGCCCACCACCGACCAGCGCTGGACGCCCGGCGCGTTCATCAGCGACTTGACCACGATCCAGACCAGGAATCCGGAGGCGGCCAGCGGCAGGAGGCCCAGGGTCAGGGCATCGCGCGCGCCGCTGAATACCCGGCGCCGGTAGAACACCATGGTGGCCAGCGCGGTGAGGACGTAGAACGCGGCGTAGAGCAGCCCCGTCACGTTGATGAGGTCACTGAAGGCGTTCTGGACCGAGGTGGCCAGCAGGTACACCCAGAGCGCCGCGATCAGGACCAGGCCCACGACCAGGGTGGCAGCCGCAGGGGTGGAGAACCGCCGGGACACGGTGGCCAGGAACTCGGGCAGCACCCGGCGCGTCGCCATCCCGTAGACGATCCGGGCGATGACCACGATGCCGCAGAGGGTGGCGGCGATCACCGACAGCGCCAGGGCCAGCGCCATCACCTTGGCCCAGCCGCCGCCGGCGAGCTGCTGGATCACGTAGACCGGCGCTGACGTCGCATTGGCCTGGAGCTTGGCCGGCGATACCCCGCCCTGCAGGCCGACGGTGCCCAGCGTGAAGATGAGCGCCAGCAGGAACACGGCCATCATGGCCGCACGGCCCGGGTTGAGGCGGCGGTGCTTGACCTCCTCGTTGACATAGATGGTGGCGTCCCAGCCGGTGTACATGAACACCGCCAGCAGGAAGCCGCTCGCGGCGCTGCCCTTGCCGCCGATCCCGCTCAGGGTGAACCAGCCCCGGCTGATCGGGAACGTGCCGGGATGATGACTGATCACCGCGATGAGCACGAAGATTGAGAAGGCGATGAGGATGCCGTACTCGAAGGCCGCCAGGCCCACCTGCGTGCGGGCGGTGAGGCGGATGCCGACAATCGCGATCACCAGCAGGACGGCGGACACGCCGGTCGCGATGAGGACATTCGGCCACTTGGCCGAGGCGTTGGAGCCGAAGACGGCCAGGACCGACGGTGCCAGGACCACGACGCCGCTGACCGAGCCGATGAGGCTGCCGGCGATCATCAGCCAGCCGGTCATGAAGCCGAGATACGGGTTGATCGCCCGGCCGACCCACTCGAATGAGGCACCGCAGTTGGCATTCCACATGTTCAGGCGGCGGTAGGCATTGGCGATGATCAGCATGGGAATCGCCGTGATCAGGATGACCGGCCCGCTGCCGTAGGCGGTGACGGCGACCAGCGCGGCCATTGTCAGCCCGACCGAGACAACCGGCCCGGCATTGGCCATGCCGATGATGGTGTCCTGGGCCGCCCCGATCGCATCCGGTTCCAGCCTGGCCGCTGGCGCGGTGGCCGCGGGCCGACTGACGGCAGATTGTTCGGTCATTGTCGTCCTTGTCGTGTCGGCCCACGGCTGAAGACTTCGCGCGGGCAGCGGAAAAGAGTCCCGGGCGTGCTCAGCGCCAGGACATGACGGCGCGCAGCCGCGCCCCCGGCCGTTCTGGAGGTGACCGCGTCCAATAAGCAGCTGGGGCCAGCGCGACGCATGCGCATATTGGTCATGGGCGGATCATAGCGTTTCTTATCGCCATGTAGAGCGACAAGCTCGCACTCAGGATTCGGATAGCCATGGCAGCGGGCCCGACCAGCGACTGGTCGCCGACACCGCCGAACGCGACTCGCCCGCCGCCCGGCTGCTGCCGATCCTGGCGGCTGGGACGCCAGCATCTCCATGAGTCGGTCGGGCCACTGACCGCACCCGCTCCCCGCGGGCCCGCTGGCCAGGCGGCGCTTGGTGACGTCCACGACCGATGACGTTCAGTACTCCGTAGCCTGTTATTTACCCCTGCGCTCCAGAATGCTGATGTGATGTCGGACCTGGCGCCATTCTGGTAGTAACGCCATTCACCGGCAGCCGCCAGCCCGGGGCCGGGCCGCAGCTCGAGGAGCTCGAAGGAGGAGGTCCGGCCATGGTGCGGATGCACGTCCCGGGAACTCTCGCAGTGGTAGCAGGCACCGCGCTCGCGCTGGCGGCGGTGGTCCCCGCCGCGGCGACGCCAGCGCGGCCGGCCAGCTCCGGCCGGGCCGCACGGCAGCAGGTCGCGGCGGCACCCGGTGCCTGCGTCCTGGGGCCGGACCGGTCCGTCCGGCACGTCGTCTACCTCCAGTTCGACAACGTGCACCTCAGCCGGGATAACCCGAACGTCCCCAGCGACCTGCAGCAGATGCCCGCCCTGCTGCATTTCCTCACCGGCAACGGCACGCTCGTGACCCACGAGCACACGCCGCTGATCGCGCATACGGCCGACGACATCGTCACCTCCGAGTCGGGCCTGTACGGCAGTCACCAGGGCATGCCGATCGCGAATACGTACAACTACTACCGGCCGGGCGGGACTACTGATACGGCCGGCTCGTTCGCCTACTGGACCGACCCCCATCGTGGACTACAACACCGGGCTCGCCTCCCGCCCGGTCGGCGACCGCACCCCGACCATGGTCAGCGCTAACGGGAAGAACGCGCCGGCGCCGTGGGTTCCCTACACCCGCGCGGGCTGCAAATTCGGCGCGGTCGCCAGCGCCAACACCGAGCTGGAGAACACCCTGCCCGACGTGCCGCACGTCTTCGGCGCGAATTCCCCCCAGGCCAGGGAGGCCGAGAACCCCCAGCTGCAGGGCAAGGCCGCGGCTGACTTCATGGGCCTGGCCGTGCACTGCGCCCGCGGCTCGGCCACCTGCGGGACAGGCGCGCGGCCGGACGTGCTGCCCGGTGAGACAGGCGGCTATCACGGCTACCGGGTCCGGTACGGCAGCAAGTTCGTCCAGCCCGTCATCAGCCCGTCTGGCCCGGTCCGCAACCTGTCCGGCGAAGTGATCAAGGACTCCAGCGGCGACATCGGGTTCCCCGGCTACAACGGCATGACCGGGCCGAACGCGCTGTCGTACACGCTCGGCATGCAGCTGCACGGCATCCCCGTCACCTTTACCTACCTCAGCGACATGCACGAGTCCTGGGTGACCGGCGGCCCGTTCGGCCCCGGCCAGGCCGGCTATGAGGCTCAGCTGCGGGCCGAGAACGCGGCCTTCGGCACCTTCTTCTCCCGGCTGGCCGCGCACGGCATCACCAAGGCGAACACCCTGTTCGTGATCACCGCTGACGAGGGCGACCACTTCGTCGGCGGTCCGGCTACCCCGGCCGGCTGCAACGGCGTGACGGTCACCTGCCACTACACCAAGGTCGGCGAGGTCAACGGGAACCTGACCGGCCTGCTGGGCAAGGCCGGCATCAGCACGCCGTTCGACGTGGAGGCCGACTCCGCACCGGCGATCTACGTGCACGGCCAGCCGGGTCGCACTACCCCGGCCGTCCGGGCGCTCGACCGGGCGGCGGCCAGGCTGGCCGGCGACGACCTGGTGACCGGTAGGCCGGTGCGGCTGACCCGCTACCTCGCTGACCCGGTGGAGCTGAGGCTGCTGCACATGGTCACCGGCGACCCGCGGCGAACTCCGACCGTGGTGCTGTTCGGCAACGACAACTTCTGGCTCTCCGGCGGGTCCGCGAGCTGCGGCTCCTCGTGCTTCACTCAGCCCCTCCGGCACCGACGCCTGGAATCACGGCACGGCCGCCCCGCAGATCAACACCACCTGGCTGGGCCTGGCTGGTCCCGGCGTGGCGCACCTCGGCACGGACAACTCGGTCTGGTCCGATCACGTCAACATCCAGCCGACCATGATGGCGCTGCTGCGGCTGCGCGACGACTACGCCCCGGACGGCCGGGTGCTGGGCGAGATCATGAGCCCGTCCGCGCTGCCGGCCGGGATGCGCGCGCACCGCGCCACGCTGGCGCAGCTCGGCCGGGCCTATACCCAGATCGAGGCGCCGGTCGGCGCGTTCGGGCTCGACACCCTGCGCGCCTCGACGGTAGCGCTGGCCAGCTCCGGCAATGTCACCTATACCCGGATCGAAAGCCGGCTCAGGCAGCTGGGCGCCGCGCGCGACGAGATCGCCGCCCGGATGCACGCGCTGCTGCTCGGCGCCGCGTTCGGCGGCCAGCCGGTGACTGTAGCCCGGGCCAGGGACCTTATCCGCCAGGCTGACCGGCTGCTGGGCGCGGCCGCCGTGCTGGCCGCCTGACCGCCCGCCTGGCCGGCGGGGTCAGGTCCTGGATTTCGCCGTCACGCCGAACAGCGGCTGCTCGATCAGTCCGGAGGGCGCGTCAGCGAAGCCACATGCGGCGTGCGCCTGGCGCACGGTGAGGCGCAGGAGGTGGTAGGCGACGCCGTACAGCAGCGCCGCGAGAGGCAGCTCGATCAGCAGGGCCGACGCGACCGCGGTGATGGTGTCGGCGCGTCCTGACGCGGTCGTCACGTCGAACCACGCGTCGCAGGTCAGCAGCGTCGCGGTGGTGAAAGCGGAGAGCACCACCGCCTGCCGGCGGCGCCAGGCCAGCCAGGCGGTCAAGGCCAGCCCGCTCAGCAGGATGATGTCGAAGCCGACCCAGGTCAGCGTCCAGTGGCCCGCCACGTAGCGGTGCGGCAAGGTGAGCGCCAGCAGCACGATCCACGGGACCAGGCAGGCCGAGGCGAAAGCGAGCATGAGCACGAATCGCCTCCGTCGCTCATCCCCCTCGGCCAGCGACGGAAGGCCGGCGTCCATCTCGGCAATCCTGCGGCTCGCCGCCGCTCGTTCTTCGCGCGTCAGCTGGCCCAGCGCATCGTCGCTGATCATAACCGCACATCCTGCCGTCAAGGCGGCCCTGCGCCGCCTGCCGCTGACGACGATAATCCCGCCCGGCGAATGTCGCCGCCGAGGGGTCAGGCGCCTGCGGTGGTATCCGGCTCCGGCCTGGGCGTTCCCACAATTCCGTTGATCAGCACGCCGAAGGCCCAGGTAAGCCGGTCCGGCCCCCACCCGGAGAGGAGCTCCTCGGGGCCGAGAGCGGCGATATGCGGGAAGCTTTCGGGCGGTGCAGCGCGGAGCGCCGCCGCGAGCGCGTCCTGCTCGTCCTCCGCATCCACGGCCTGCTCGCGGATGCCCTGCTCGGTCGCGGTCGAGGTCGCGAGGTGCAGCAGCAGGTCCACCGCCCACGCTGCCCGCCCGGGAGGGACACCGCCGTCGCTGAGCAGCGCGAGTATGCCCTCGGCCACGCTGAGATAGGCGGGCCCGTTCGGCCTGGTGACCAGGGCCGACTGGGCCAGGGCCGGCCGCTCGAACAGGATGGCCGTGTAGGACCAGAGAACCTTGATGAGCCGGTCACGCCAGTCGCCCGGCGCGGTGACCGGGCTGAGGTCGACCTGGCTGAGCAGCTCCTCCAGCATGGCCGCGTGCAGCTCGGCGGTGTTGCGCACGTAGACGTAGAGCGACGCCGCGCCGGTGTCCAGTTCCTGGGCCAGGCGCCGCATCGTGACCCGGTCCAGCCCTTCCGCCTGCATCACCTCGACAGCGGCGGCGACGATGCCCTCGCGCGTCAGGGCTGGCTTGGCCGGCCGCTCCCGGCGGCTCACGACCGGGCGAGCCCTCGATACCATGACCCCAGTCTAACGAACATGTTCGCCCAGTGCGGCGTTGCCGGTACAGCACCGGGTCGAAGGCGGTGGCCGCCCGCTCAGTCCTCAGCTCGCCGCTTTCTTCACGAGCGCGCTGATCCTTGCCTCCTCGGCGGCGGTCAACTCTTCCAGCGCGAAGTTGGTCGGCCACATGGCGCCTTCGTCGAGGTTCGCCTTGTCACTGAAGCCCAGCGTCGCGTACCTCGTCTTGAACTTCTGCGCGGGCTGGAAGAAGCAGATGACATTGCCGTGCCTGGCGTACGCGGGCATTCCATACCAGGTTCTCGGCGAGAGGGCTGCCGCGCTGGCTTTGATGATGGCATGGTGCCGCTCCCTCGAACTTCTTGTCGGCCGCGATGGTGCTCTTGGCGGACTTCTGCGTGTCCTTCATTGCGGGTTCCTCCTCTGCGAGTCTTGATGGGGACGCCCCTCATGCCAGGGAGCCGCCGCGGCGATAGCTCGCCCATGCCGCCAGTTACGCGCTCATGACCGGCTGCGCTGGCCACACCCACTTCTTGTAGGCCGCGTAGCGGAACAGGGTGGCCAGCCCGATGCCGATGATCAGGAAGATGTTGTAGGAGAGCCTGTCGTGCAGGCCCAGCACGTAGGTGCCGACCGCGAGGCACGCGAGCTGGATCACCAGCCCGATGCCGTTCAGCACGAAGAACAGGAAGCCCTCGCGGCTGACGCTGGCGCGCTGGTTGTCGCGGAAGGTCCAGTAGCGGTTGCCCACGTAGGAAACGGCCGTGGCCACGACGGTGGCGATCACGTTCGACAGGAGCGGCCCGATGCCAGCCTGGAAGTGCAGCACATTGGTCCCGCCATCGGCGACCAGGACGGCCAGGACGCCGACAATGCCGAACTTGGCCAGCTCGTAGATCAGCTGCCGGGATTTGCCGTAGAGCAGGCGCGCCAGGCCCACCTGCTTCAGCAGGCTGGTCGGGCGCCGGTGAGCTGGGGCCGGGCGGGTCGGCCTGGCGGGCGCCACGATCCGGTCGACCACGCCCGCTCTGTGGTGCGAGCTCACGGCCTGAGGGTAAGCGCCCTAACCGGCTCACGTGGGGCGAATAGCGCATCTGGCTGGTTATGGTGGCACACCGCCGTCCGGGCTCGTGACTAGAGCCCAGTGGTTAGAGCGCTGCGCTGAGGGTACCGGCGCCAGGCAAGAACCTGGGCATGCCCGCCACGAAGGGACGCTAAGTATGTGGCTCTTTTTCTCCCGCCGGCTGCGGACCTGGCTGCTGCTGGCCATCGCGCTGCCGCTGACCCGGCGGCTGGTCCATCGCCTCGCCACGGCCGCCGACCGCCATGACCCGTCGGCCCGGACGGCCAGGGTGCTGCACGGAGCCGACTCGGCCGTGACCACGGTCGCCCGGCGTGCGCCGCGCTCCAGGCGCGCCGCGCGCAAGGCCGCGCGCTGACGCCGGGCCGGGCCATGGACCACACGGGCGCGCCCCTGCTGGATGCCCTGGCTGACTACCACGCGCTCGGGCGGTACGGGATCACGCCACAGGGGCATCGCCAGGGCCGCGGCGCCGACCACCCGGGCCGTGATCGGCGAGGACGCGTTCCGCTCTGACGTGCTGGCCACGGCCGGGCTGGATGACCGCAAGTCCTCGGCCAGGTACCTGGCCAGGGCGCAGGAGCTGATGGCGGACGCGGTCGGCGCCGAGCGGGCCTTCTTCTCAACCTGCGGCAGTTCCCTGTCGGTGAAGGCAGCGATGCTGGCGGTAGCCGGCGGCCAGGGCGACCTGCTGGTGAGCCGGGACGCGCACAAGTCAGTGGTCGCCGGGCTGGTCTTCAGCGGGCTGCAGCCGCAGTGGATCCGGCCCCTGTATGACTCCCGGCTGCACCTGGCCCACCCGCCCTCGCCGGTCCAGGTGGCCCGCGCGTGGGAGGAGCACCCGGACGCGGCCGGGGCGCTGATCGTCAGCCCGACGCCCTACGGCACCTGCGCGGACATCAAGTCGATCGCCGAGATCTGCCACGAGCGCGGCAAGCCGCTGATCGTGGACGAGGCATGGGGCGCCCACCTGCCCTTCCATCCCAGCCTGCCGACGTGGGCCATGGACGCCGGCGCGGACGTGTGCGTGGTCAGCGTGCACAAGATGGGCACCGGATTCGAGCAGGGCTCGGTGTTCCACCACCAGGGCCGCCTGGTCGATCCCGACCAGCTGTCGGCCTGCGCCGACCTGCTCATGACCACCAGTCCGAACGTCCTGGTGTACGCGGCGCTGGACGGGTGGCGCCGGCAGATGGTCCAGCACGGCCGCAGTCAGCTCGGCGCCGCGCTCAGCCTCGCTGAGCAGGTGCGGACCGAAGTGGAGGCGCTGCCCGGGCTGCACGTGCTGGGCGAGGAGTTCGTAGGCACCGAGGCCTCGCATGACCTCGATCCGTTGCACGTCGTGATCGACGTATCCGACCTGGGGACCAGCGGCTACGCGGCGGCCGACTGGCTGCGCGAGCACGAGCGCATCGACATGGGCCTCAGCGACCACCGCCGCGTCGAGGCGACAATCTCGCTCGCCGATGATGACAAGACGGCCGCTCGGCTGCTGTCGGCGCTGAGCGCGCTCACCGAGGCCGGGGACCTGCCTGCGGCAGCGGAAGTGGACCTGCCCAGCGCCGAGGAGCTGGAGCTCGAGCCCGCGATGCTGCCGCGCGACGCGTTCTTCGCCGCTAAGGAGACGGTCGCCGCCGATGACGCCGTGGGGCGGATCGCCGCCGAGCAGATGACGCCCTACCCGCCGGGCATTCCGGTCATCATCCCCGGCGAGCGCATCACCGCCGAGCTTCTCCGGTACCTGCGCAGCGGCCTGGCCGCCGGCATGGAGCTGCCCGACCCCGCCGACCCGAGCCTGCGCACCATCCGGGTCGTCGCCCGGCACTAGCCGGCCAGGCGTCTCAGCCCGCCGTCGCTGCCGACCGGCGGCAGAGGGCGCGGATGGCGGCCGCGACCTGACGCGGCGAGGAGATCATGGTGAGGTGGCGGCCGGGAACGATGACCGGAGGGGGCGCCCCGATCCGGTCCGCTACCCGGGCCGGCACTGCCCGGCCGTACTGCGGGTCGCTGACCCCGAACACCACGCTCTTGGGCACCGGGGTCCGGTGCAGCCTGGTCAGCTGAGCGCCGGTGAGGCTCGGGATGCCCGTCCGCAGGGTGGCCCACAGCGCGTTCTCGTTACCGGGCTGGCGCAGCGGCCGGCGCCAGACCTCCACGCCGGCGTGGGTCAGCCGCGGACACAAGGGGCCGCACTGCGAGTCGTAGATGGCGCGGACGACCCAGTCGAGGCTCAGCCCCAGCCGGAACGCCGTGGTCCGGAAGGGGTCGATGACGACGTCATGCGCGAACGACGGGATCGCCAGCGGCTCAGCGTCGCCGTCCAGGAACATCACGCCGGCGACCCGCCGACCGCCGTCCAGGGCCGCCAGCCCGGCGACGGCCGCACCGCTGGAGTGGCCGACGAGGACGGGGGCGTTACGACCGGTTAGTCCCATGACCTGGATGAAGGCCAGTACCCGCGCGGCGTGGGCGGCGACGGTGAACGGAGGCGTGGCCTGGCTGTAGCCGGTGCCGGGCAGGTCGACGGCGAACACGCGGTGGTCGGTACCCAGGTCCGCCCCGAGCGCCGCGAACGTGTCGGCGGTCTCGAAGGCGCCCGGCACCAGCACGACCGGACTGCCGGTGGTGCCCCACGCCCGGTAGCGGATCTGGATGTGCCCGGCGCGCACGAACGTCAGGCCGGCCGGGCGCCCCACGGGGCCGCTGGTGACCACGTTGTAGAGCAGGCTCGCGGCCGTCAGCGCCGCCACGGCGACGACGACCCACAGCAGCAGCCGCCGCGCCGCGCGGATGCCCCGCCGGCCCCGGCTGGCCGGGCTCGTCGTGGCGCTGGCCGTCAGCATGCTCGCATGGTCTCATTCCCCGCGATCTCGCGGCCGCCCGGCCTCCGCATGCACCCCGGCTAAATGCGCCCCGGAAAGTCCGCCGATGATTCACGCTACCATTACCGTCATTCTCAAAGGCCATCCGCAATGGAGCTATTACAATGGCCAGGCGGCCGAAAGCAGATAACGGTTTCCGGCCCGCGGCCCCGGCCGGGAACCCGGAGCTTCCAGGTAACGGCCCTGTAGCGGAAGCTATGGCCTTTGCCGCGGCAAAGCCCCTATAGTGACAAGATGACGCTCGAGCGCGCCGTTTCCTCGCCTGCTCCATCGCTCGCGGTCCGAGCCCAGGGATCCGATCACACACTCCAAGCAGGGCCCAGCTATCGGGTGGGCCGCGATCCGGAGTCGGACATCGTGGTGGATAACCCGAGGGTTTCCTGGCGGCATGCCGTGCTGCGACTCGAACAGGACCAGTGGCTTTTCGAGGACGCCGGCAGCACGAACGGCACATTCGCCGACGGGCTGCGGGTGCAGCGAGTCGAGATCACCGGCGCGTGCCAGGTCCGGCTGGGCGATCCGGAAAGCGGCCCGGTCGTTTCCTGCTCGATCGCGGCCGCGCCGGCGGGCCGCCCGGCCACGGTCGTGGCCGATTCGCCTCCGCCAGCCCGGCCGCCGGTCCCGGGCGAGCGCATGCCCAGCGCGGTCATGCGGCTGCCCGCGCGAGTCCTGCGCATCGGCCGGGCCGACGACAACGAGGTCGTCGTCTCGGACCTCAGCGTGTCCCGCCACCACGCCGAGCTGCGCAAGACGGCCCGGGGCGGCTACGAGATCAGCGACCTGGCCAGCCACAACGGCACCTACCTCAACGGTCAGCGGATCACCACCGCGCCGGTCACCGAGCGGGATGTCATCGGCATCGGCCCGGCCAACTACCGCCTGGTCGGCGAGGAGCTCCAGGAGTTCATCGACACCGGCGACGTCTCGCTCCATGCCCGCGGCCTGACCGTCCGGCTGCCCAGCGGCAAGGTCATCCTGGACGACGTCAGCTTCCCGCTCGGCGGCCGCTGCCTGCTGGGCGTCATCGGGCCCAGCGGCGCGGGCAAGTCGACGCTGCTGGGGGCGCTGACTGGCATGCGGCCCGCCACCGACGGCTCGGTGCTCTACGACGGCCGCGACCTGTATGCCGACTACGCCGAGCTGCGGCACCGGATCGGGCTGGTGCCGCAGGAAAACATCCTGCACACGCAGCTGTCGGCCCGCCGAGCGCTGCGCTACGCGGCCAAGCTCCGGTTCCCGCAGGACACCAGCCCGGCTGAGCGGGAGCGCCGGATCACTGAGGTGCTCGACGAGCTGGCGCTGACGCAGCACGCCGACACCCGGACGTCGTCGCTGTCGGGGGGTCAGCAAAAGCGCGTGAACGTCGCCCTGGAGCTGCTGACCAAGCCATCCCTGCTGTTCCTGGACGAGCCGACCTCCGGCCTGGACCCCGGCCTGGACATGTCCGTGATGGAGATGATGTCCGGCCTGGCCAGCGACGGGCGGACGGTTATCGTGGTCACCCACAGCGTCGCCAACCTCGGCATCTGCGACCGGCTGCTGGTGCTGGTCCCCGGCGGCAAGGTGGCCTACTTCGGGCCCCCGGACGACGGCCTGCGGCACTTCGGTCAGCCCGGCTGGGCTCAGGTCTTCCGGGCCTTCGAGGCCGAGCCGGACCGGGACTGGGCCGGAGAGTACCGCCGTTCCGCCTACTGCGCCCAGTACGCGGTGGTAAGCCAGGCCAGCCGGCCCGCCGTGACCGCGCCCGGCGCCGCGGCGGCGCCCCCGCCCCGGCCCCAGACCCGGCTAGCCCAGCTGTCCACCCTGATCCGGCGGTACCTGGCGGTGATCGCCTCGGACCGTAACTTCGTGGCGGCGCTGGCTCTGCTGCCGATCATTCTCGGCGCCGTGATCCGGGTCGTGCCCGCGCCGCAGGGACTGACCGGGACGAACAACGGTAACGCGATCCAGGTGCTGCTCATCCTTATCCTGGCCGCCTGCCTCACCGGGGTCGCGAATGCGGTCCGGGAGCTGGTGAAGGAACGGACGATCTACGGCCGAGAACGGGCGGCCGGGCTGTCGGCCGGTGCCTACCTGTGGTCCAAGCTCGTGGTCCTCGGCGTGATCAGCGCCGCGCAGGCGGTGGTGCTGGTGCTCATCGGGCTGGCAGGCCGGCCGCTGCCGCCGCACGGAGCCTTCCTGACCTCACTCCCCCTGATCGAGATCATGCTGGCCATAGCCGTGCTGGCGGTGGCCTCGATGACCGCGGGCCTGCTGATCTCGGCCGTGGTCGATTCGTCGGACAAGACCATGCCGCTGCTGGTCGTGGTGGTCTTGATGGAGGTCGTCCTGAGCGGCGCCGTCTTCCGCCTGAACGGCAAGATCATCCTCGAGCAGCTCTCCTGGCTCTCGCCATCGCGCGGCGGCCTCGGCGCCACGGCCGCCACGGTGAACCTGAATCAGGTCACGCCGCCGCCGCCCGGGTCCACGCCGGATCCGCTGTGGCAGCACACCCCGCATATCTGGCTGCTGGACATGGGGATGCAGCTGGTGCTCGTGGCCATGTTCATCGCGCTCACCTGGTGGCGCCTGCTGCAGCTGAGCCCGGGCCGCCGCCGCTAGAGGCCGCGGCTAGATGCCGGTGCTCCTAGGGACCGGTGCTCGTGGCCGTCGGCGTGGCCGTCGGCGTCACGGTGGGAGTCGGCGTCGGCGTGGGAGTGAGGGTCGGAGTCACCGTCGGCGTCGGGGTCACCGTCGGGGTCGGGGTCACCGTCGGCGTTGCCGTGATGGGCCCGGGTGATGTCGTCGGACCCGACGCCAGCGCGGGCCCGGCACAGGGGTGCAGGCTCGTGCACGAGGATGGCACCAGGGCTGCCGCCGCGGCGCTGGCGCTCTTGGCCGCGCATCCGCTGAGGCCGGGCAGCCCGATCCCGGTTTGCGCCTCGGTGCCCTTCGAGCATGCGCTCCAGTTCCACGCATAGGCCTGAGTGCCGATCGGGAACGAGAAGGTGATCGTCCGGTCGAATTCGGTGGCCGAGATGCGCTGCGAGCCGGTGATCTGCGCGTGGCCGGCTCCCAGCAGCAGCACCGTGGGCGGCGCGGGCGCGGTGCTCGCGACCAGGTTCACGCCGAAGTACGGGTACCACCGCTTGCCCATCTCGGTGGTCAGCGCCGACGCCGGCACGGCCACCCGGACGCGGAACGTCTCCTGGCAGACCGGGCGGCCGCAGGGCTGGGCCGGTCCGGACCGCCCGGCCAGGGTGACATACACCGTGCTGGTCGCCGAGCTGGCCAGCGGCTTGGTGGCGGCGGCGCTCCGGAAGAGGTCGACCTTGTAGCGCGTGGCCAGGCTGGGCGTCACCTGGAACGCGTACGCGGCGGTCGCGCCTGTCCCGTGCAGGACGACCGAGCCGGCCGGCGACGGCTTGCTCCGGTAGGGGAACTGCTGAGCGTACAGCCGGGCGACCTCTCCGCTGGCCCCGCCATTGACGTGCCCGCGGATCTGGGCACTCGCAGTCGTGCCGCCCCGATATATCACGTAGACATCGCCATGCGCCGGCGGCAGGCCGGACTGAGCGGCGATGGCGAGGCTCGCGGAGCCGTTACTGCCGTGACTGCCCAGCAGGAGCGCGGCGATGACGCCCGCGACCGCCAGGACGGCGACTGCGGCCAGCGCGATCAGGACGGGGCGCCGGCGCCGGGCCGGCCGGCCCTCGCCGTCGTCACCGCCCTCCGGGCCATACTGGCGGGCGCCGGCGCCGCTGCCCGGCGGACCGGGAATGCTCGCCGCCCCGGTCGGCAGCCCCATGCCGGGCGCCATGCCCGCCAGGGTGTCGCCGCCGGGAACGGGCTCGCGCGCGGCGCCCTGACCAGTCGGCCAGCCGGTCTGGGTCGGCGGGTGAACCGGCGGCGGGATGAATCCCGCGCCGGAGGCATACGGGGCCAGGCCGAGCGCCCCGCGCAGCGCGTCGGCGAACTCCCGGCAGCTGGCGTAACGATCCCCCGGCGCCTTGGCCAGCGCCTTGGCGAACACCGGGTCCGCGGCCGGCGGCAGGTCCGGCCGCCGGTCGGTCACCGGCGGCGGCGGCGCCGACAGCTGCGCGTACATCACCGCCATGGCCTCGTCGCGCCGGAACGGCGGCGCGCCGGTCAGCAGCTCGAACGCCGCGCAGGCCAGCGCGTACTGGTCCACCCGCCCGTCGACCGGCTTGCCCTCGATCTGCTCCGGGGCGATGTAGTCCACCGTGCCCAGGAACTGCCCGGTCCCGGTCAGCCCGACCGACGCTGACATCACTCCCTTGCTCAGCCCGAAGTCGGACAGGTACACGTGGTCGGGCCGCCCCGCCTGGATGTCGACTAGCATGTTGGCCGGCTTCACGTCACGGTGGACCAGCCCCGCGCCGTGCGCGGCGTCCAGCGCCGAGGCCACCGGCGAGACGATCGCCACCAGCCGGGCCGGCGGCAGCGGGCCATCGCGGTACAGGATGGTCCGCATGTCCCCGCCCGGCACGTAGCGCATGGCCAGGAACAGCACCCCGCGCGCCTCGCCGGCCTCGAACACCGGGATGATGTGCGGATCGTCAACGGCCGCCGCCGCCCGTGACTCCCGGACGAACCGCTGCCGGAACGCCTCGTCGGCCGCCAGCGCCGGCGCCAGGATCTTCAGCGCCACCAGCCGGCCCAGGCGCTCATCGCGGGCGCGGAACACCACCGCCATCCCGCCCGCTCCGACCTGCTCCTCCAGCCGGTACCCCGCCACCAGCGAGCCAGCGGCCAAGCCGCCAGTGCCCTCCGAGAGCCCCCCGCCCACCATTCCTCCAGCGCTCCCGAGCCGTCCGCTGGCGCAGCCTTCAGACCGCCGCCCGGCGCGAATGCCGTGTTAGGCGACGACCAGGTGCGTCAGCAGCAAGAGCGTTCCAAGTATCCCGATCCGACCCGGCCAGCCGCAACCGGGCCGCCCCCGGCCCCGCCCCATAGGAGGCCCCGCCCCCGCCCGGGGACGACGGATTCGCATGATCACGACCGTTTTGCCGCGCTATGCGCGGCAAAACGGTCGTGATCACGGAGCCGGGTCTAGGGCTAATGCCGGGGCGGGCGAACTACCTCGATCTCCGCCATCATTCCGAGGTCCTCGTGCGACACGACGTGGCAGTGCTCGACGAACCGGCCGGTGTAGTCGTCGAAATTCGACTCGAAGGTAATGGAGTCCCCGTCGTGCTTGGTGATGACGTAGGTATCGCGCCACAGGGGCTTTTCCAGCACCTTGCCATTGCGCCGGATTATCTTGAACGGGTTTGTATGGATGTGGTAGACGTGCGCGTGGTCGGCTACCTCCCGGTCGAAGACGTTGCGCAGGGTCCACTCCTCGGCCGTGCCCACGACGGGCTTGTAGGGCTGGCGTCCGGGGTCGTAGGCGACGCCGTTAATCCCGAAGTTCATGAACACGCCGCCGGGCTCCTGGATGGTGAAGGCGAAGTCCCGGTGCCGGGCGATCGGGCGGATAGGCGGATCCCAGGCCGGCAGGGCGGTGGGCAGCCGCATCTGCGGCCCGTGGCCTTTGACCTCGACGGTCATGATGGTGCGGCGGTCATTCTCGCCCTTCAGGAGCGGGAAGCCGGGCATGCCGCCCATCCCTGCCGCGGACCCGCCGGGGGTCGCGGCCGGCATGCCCGGGATGTCGGGAGACTGGCTGGAGCCGGGCGTCAGGACCAGGTCGTACCGCCCCGGCCGCCCGGCCTTGACCAGCAGCTCGACGCGGTTGCCGGCCGACAGCATGACCACGCCGTCTGTCTCGGGGGCCGCGAGGGTCAGGCCGTCCCAGGCCAGGACGTGGAAGTCGTGGTGCTTGAGATGCAGGGACATGAACGTGCCCGGCGAGGCGTTCAGGATGCGCCAGCGCTGGACCTCGCCCGGATACATGGTGAGCTTCGGCCGCAGCACGCCGTTCACCGTGTACAGGACCTGCGTCTTCGGGAAGAACGACTTGTCGGGGGCCGGGTCCGGATCGGGCTCCATCAGCTGGTAATGGTCGCCGAGCTCGATCGCCTGCAGCACCACGAGCTTTTCCCTGGCCGCGCGCACCTCCTCGACCTTGTCGATGTCGCCCCGGACGATGATGGCCCCGGCCATGCCGCCCCGCAGCGACTGGGTCACCCCGCCGTGATGGTGCGGGTGGTACCAGAACAGGCCGCCGGTGTGGTCGGCGGGCAGCGGGAACTCCAGGCGATGATCTTCGCCCGGCGGGACCACGAGGAAGATGTTGTCGGCGTTGCCCGACGGGGACACGTGCAGTCCGTGCGTGTGCAGGTTGGTGGTCGTCCACTCGTGCGGGCGGTCCATGCGCATGTGATCCGGATGGTGCAGCTTGGGCAGCCGGTTCCTGAGGTGCACGCGCAGCATGTCGCCGGGATTGATCTCCCAGGTATAGCCGGGCACGACATCGTCGTAGGTGTAGGTCCTGACTCGCCGGGGCGCTCCCATGTCGACGATCCCGCGCCTGGTCGTCAGCCGGACGTCAAGCTCGCCGTGCGAGCTGCGGAGCACCCTCGGCTGCGGCAGCTCCCTGGCCGGCCGGCCGGCGAGCCAGTCGCTGAGCGTCCGGGCCGCGGCCGCCTCGGCGTCGCGGGTACCCAGCGTGCCGAGCAGGGCGCCGGCCGCCGCAGTGCCCACGCCGTACCCGATGGCCTCGCGCCGCGAGACTGGCGGGGCCGTCATCTGCAGCCGCCGCGTGACCCTGACCCGCGCTTCCCGGCCGGCCCGCGCTTCCCCGCCGATACGTGCTTCCCGGCCGATACGTGCTTCCCGGCCGACATCTGCTCCCCCGCCGACATGCGTTCCCCCGACCTTGCGATCCGATTCGCAGCTTGTGCTCACGCAACTACTGAGGGTGAAAATAGCGCGCCCGGACGGGCGGGGCGAGTCGCCGCGCGAGCGTGTACTCGGCGCAGCTGAGGCAGACAGAATTCTCGGGCCGCCGCAGACGCCGGGCCGTGATCCCGGCTGCGAGATGAACCCTGCACCAGCTGTACGGGGCCGCGGCATCGTGCAGCGGCACTTCGCGTCGATGACCGCCTGGGTGGAGTACATCGAGCGCGCCAACCCTGATGACCTGCGCAGCCGGGAGCTGGGCAACAGCTACAACGACTGGCTCGCGCCAGGCGACGACGCTACCCCGAGCGATCTGCGGGCTTCGGACTTCCGGGTGCCCGCGGCGTCCGGGAGGCCGTCTTCGAGGTCGGTTCGGGCAGCCACATGTTCGCTGGCCCGGCGATGTCGCAGGCGCCGCAGTGACGGCGCCGGCTGGTGGTCAGCCCGGTGCCGACTGATGGTCGGCCTGGCGCCGGGCGGGGACAGTGATCCGGTCCAGGTCGGCGGCCAGCACGACTTGACCGCCGAAGGCGGCGGCGGCCTGGTCGGCGAGCCGCTGCGTGCCGCTCGGATCGTGCTCGTAGCGCTGCGAGAAATGGGTGAGCACCAGCAGCCGCGCGTCCGACTCGGCCGCGATGCGCCCGGCTTGCCCGGCGGTCAGGTGCCCGTACTCGCGGGCGAGCCCGGCGTCGGCGTCGGCGAACGTGGACTCGCAGATCAACATGTCCGCCCGGTCGGCCAGCGCGAACGCGGCATCGCACAGCCGGGTGTCCATGATGAACGCGACCCGCTGGCCGGGCCTCGGCTCGCTCATCTGCTCCGCGGTTACCAGGCGATCGCCGGCCAGCAGGCTGCCCTCGCGCTGCAGCCGCCCGACGTCCGGGCCGGCGATGCCCGCGGCGGCCAGCCGGCCCGGCAGCATCCGCCGGCCGTCCGGCTCGGCCAGCCGGTAGCCGACGGCGGGCACGCCATGGGACAGGCGCCGCGCCTCCAGCCGGAACGCCGGGCCGCCGGTGACGGTGCCATCGTCGCCGACCGGCCATTCCCGCAGGTCCACCGTGTCGCGGAACAAGGCTGCATGCCGTAGCCGGGTGAAGACGGCCCGGCTGTCCGCCGGGTAGCACACCTGCACCGGGTGCGACACCCGGTCCAGGGCCATCCGCGCCAGCACGCCCGGCAGGCCCAGGCAGTGGTCCCCGTGGAAGTGCGTGATGCAGATCCAGGTGACCTGACTCGCCGTCACCCCGGCCAGCAGCATCTGCCGCTGGGTCCCCTCGCCGGGGTCAAACAGCAGCCCCTCGCCGTCCCACCGCAACAGGTAGCCGTTGTGGTTGCGACGGCGGGTCGGCGCCTGGCTCGCCGTGCCCAGCACCACTAGCTCGCGGTCAGCCACGACACCCGACCCTACTGGCGTGCGCTCCCGTTGCCGTCCGCCGAGCTGAGCCGAGCCCGGATCTGGTCCGCCTCGGGTGCCCCCAGCCGGGCGTAAAGCCTGATCGCTTCCTCGAAACTGTGCTGGGCCTGGTCGACTCGGCCGGCGGCCTGGAACGCGCAGGCCAGGCCGTGATGCGCACGGGCTTGCTCGTCCAGGCTGCCAGCCTGCCCGGCCAGATCACGCGCGGCGGCGTGCTGGACCAGAGCCAGCTCAGGCCGCCCCAGGGCCAGGGAGACTTCACCCAGGCCGTCGCACGCCTCGGCTTCGCCTGAGCGGTCGTGGCCATGCCGGAACAGGGTGATGGCCCGCTGGTGGTGATCAGCGGCCTGCCGATAACGGCCCAGGTCTAACAGCGCGGCCAGCTCGGGCTGCCGTCCGACGAAGGCGGGCACCGGGGCCGGCAGGTGCCGCGGCGGGACTGACCCTGGGGCTCTGGCCTGCGCAGCCTCATCAGCCGGGTGATGCACGCCGGCGACGATCTCGGGCTGGCCTGGGCCGCGCCCGGCGGCCAGGAACTCCGCCCGCGCAGTTTCGCCTAGTTCCAGGGCGTCCGCCAGGCGCAGGCAAGTATTCGGATACGGCCGCCGGGTCCGGCCTCGTTCCAGGTCGCTGATCGCGCGAACGCTCAGCCCCGACCGCCCAGCCAGCTCGTCTTGCGAGAGTCCGGCCCGCCGCCGGCAGGCCCGCAGGCGTGCTCCGAAAGTACTGACGTCATCACTCACCTGTAGCCTCGCGGGTCACCCCTGCAACTTGAATGCCTATCGACGCCATCACGCACTTTGCCGGGTTTCAGCGTCCCACAAGGATCATTTCCGGGGCAAACAAGCCTGCCGTCGGGCGGCGCGGCGCGACGTTCGCGGCCGGTCACGGACGAACGAGCTAGCGGGCCGGGTCACCACCGAACCGCCCGGCGTTCGCGCGCAGGAACCGCAGCGCGGCGTTGCCCTGCCGGACCGGTACCGGGTACCGCGCCCCGGGCGCGAGGGCGTAGTCAAGGCTCGCCACCAGGTACCCGGCGTGAGCGAGCAGGATGGCGTAATCACGCACGGTACCCGCGGAACTCGAGATGAACCCGCCGCGGTGCACCCACAGGATGACCGGACGCGGCTGGCCGCCGGTGGCGTCGGGTGCGTAGATGCCCAGGTGCGCCAGCGGCGCGCCCGCCGCGGCGATCGGTACGCGCCGCTCGGTCACGGTGCGGGCCACCTGAACGAAGTCAGCCGGCGGGAGCACCAGCGGGCGTCGCTCGAGCAACGCCCTGACCACCGCGGCTCCTGGCTGCACGGAGGTGTCGTAAACAGCCACGGCGCCGAGGACGCCGATGATGACTGCCATCAGGGCCGCCAGCAAGCTACGGGCGGCCCGGCCGCCGCGGGAAGTGTGCTCGCGCATCACGACCGCCGCCTTCCGTGTCGCTCACGGCTGTCGCCTGCTGGTCAGGGCTGGCGCCAATCGATCAGGGCTGTCGGCTCAGGATGGCCGGCGGCAGCCGGTGCCCGCATGACACGAACGTGGCATTCCTTCGCGGCTCGCGGAGGGAGCCGCTCCATCGAAGGTTGATACGGTCTGCGCGTGGCTGAGCGGACGGATCCCCTGACGACACGATCGTTCCCGCTGGAGCAGACGCCGATCCACGTCTCCGACGAGGTGCTGGATGACCTGCGCCGCCGGCTGACGGCTACCCGGTGGCAGCCCGACGCCGGCCATGACGACGGCTATTACGGCGTGCGCCGCTCTGACCTGCAGGAACTCGTGGCCTACTGGGCGGACGGCTTCGACTGGCGCGCCGCCGAGCGCCGTATCAACGCCTACGAGCACTACCGCGTCGACGTCAGCGGCGTGCCGGTCCACTTCATGCGCAAGCCCGGCACCGGCCCGGATCCGGTGCCGCTGATCCTCAGCCATGGCTGGCCCTGGACGTTCTGGCACTGGTCGAAGGTCATCGGCCCGCTCGCCGACCCGGCCGCGGGCGGCGACGATCCGGCCGACGCGTTCGACGTCATCGTGCCGTCGCTGCCCGGCTTCGGGTTCTCGACCCCGCTGGCGAATCAGCCAGACATGAACTTCTGGAAGATCGCCGACGTCTGGCACCAGCTGATGACCGATGTCCTCGGGTACGAGAAGTACGCAGCCGCGGGCTGCGATGTCGGCGCGCTGGTCACCGGGCAGCTCGGGCACAAGTACGCCGACGAGCTCTACGCGATCCACATCGGCTCCGCCCAGAAGCTCACCTTGTTCAACGGCGACCGCGCCTGGGACCTCAGCGGCGGCAGGCCTATCCCGGAGAACCTCCCGCCTGCCGTCCACGAGCGGGTCGTGGCCCTAGAGAAGCGCTTCGCCGCTCATCTGGCCGTGCACGTCCTGGACCCGGCCACGCTTGGTTACGGGCTGGCTGACTCCCCGGCCGGCCTGCTGGCCTGGATCCTGGAGCGGTGGACGAACTGGTCCGACAACGGCGGGGACGTCGAGAGCGTGTTCAGCCGGGACGACCTGCTCACGCACGCGACGATCTACTGGGCGGGCAACGCCATCAGCACGTCGATCCGCACCTACGCCAACAACAACCGCTACCCGTGGACACCGTCGCACGACCGGTGGCCGGTGATCGAGGCACCCACGGGCATCACCTTCGTCGGCTACGAGAACCCGCCCGGCGTGACGACCAGCCAGGAGCGGGTGCGCGGCTTCCTCGACAGCGACCGCGCTGCCTGGTACGCCCACGTCAACGTCACGGCGCACGACCACGGCGGGCATTTCATTCCGTGGGAGATCCCCGGCGAGTGGGTCGCTGACCTGCGGCGGACGTTCCGCGGACGACGCTGACACAGGCGCCGGGGATAGGACTCGCGCCGCGGCTGAGCCGCAGCGCGCCGGTCAGTCGAGGAGCTGGACCACGCCGCTGTCCAGAAGATAGTGGCCGCCGACGATGACCAGGCCATCGTGGTCGGTCAGCTTCCTGAGCGGCGGGTCCAGCCGGAGCCGCTGCACCGCGAGCCGGGTCTGGGCACGGGTCATGTTGTCCACCAGGCCGCCGTGCTGCCTGACCGCCAGCCGGTAGGCGGGCCGGAGCGCCCGGTCCCGATAAAGCGCCGCCGGGAAACTGCTGGCTTCGCGGCTCCGAGTCCCTCATCCGTCCTCCGCCCGCTACGGTCGGCATTTTATTGCCGAACGTAGTTTCACACATGCGTAACGTGACTACCAGGCCCGTGACGGCCCCGGAGATCAGCCCGGCCTAGCAGGTCGCTCGCGTGCGGCTGATCGATGACGGTCAGCATCGGCCGCCTGGACACGCTGGACGAGGTCCTGGCACCAGGGTCCGCAGGGGGCAGCGGCCCAGTTTTCCGTTATGACAGGAATGGCGGCGGAGGACATCGTCGCCGCGATGGAATCTCAGATACCGACCGGCAGGCTCACCGCAGCCGAGGAGATCGCCGACGCTATCGCCTTCTTCGTCTCGCCGCGCGCCGCATCCATCACGGGCGTCGATCTCCTCATCGACGGAGGGCTAGCCGGCTCCGGATGAGGGCCGACCATCCCGGGCACGCGTTCAGACGTCAGCGTGCCGTTCGGGGTCAGCTACTTGAAAGACGACGACACGTTCCTCCCGGCCCTGATAATCCTCGACGCCGGACACGCCAGGGGAGCGCCGCGGCAGTCCGCGCTCGCGCGGAGCCGGCCTGGCATCAGGTCGCCTCTGGTCCGCGGCGCTGGCGACCCGGGTCAGCGCCCGCTTGAGCCGCGGCGCGACGGGAACCTCGACGAGCCGGTGGATCGCGTACGCCACGCAGCCCATGCCGGTGATCATCGCCACCAGGAGCACCCAGCGGTTAACGGCATGGCCGACGAGGTTGATGATCACGAATCCGTTATAGGCGTGCACCAGGTAGAGGGGATAGGTCAGCGCGCCCGCGACGGCGAACCACGACCGCCCGAGCCGCCGGGTGGCCCGCAGCGCGACCAGCGTCATGACGACGAAGATGACGGTGATGATCCCAGCGATCACCGCTGAGTGGAAAGACTGGTGGTAGCGGTGGGCGACCAGGTGACCGAAATTGATCGCCTGGTAGACCGCGTTAGCGTAGGCGATCACCAAGATGGCGCCGAGCTGCCAGCTGAAGCCGGTGCGATAGATCAGGCACAGCGCCATGCCGGCGATGAAGTAGTGCGACCACTGCGACTGCACGAGGATATCGAGCGTGGTGGCGATGCCCGCCGGCAGGACATGGGCCTCCACGATCGCGGTCGCGGCCAGCCACCCCCACAGCACCGCGATCACCCGGGAGCGGGTGATGCCGACCCACGCGAGCACGAACACGAGCAGGTAGAACCGGATCTCCGCGTAGAGCGTCCAGTAGACGACATCGACATTGGCGATGTGCGGCACCGCGTTGAGCATGGTCAGGTTCGCGAGGTACTGCGTCGGCGAGACCCTAAACAGCCCGCGGCTCAGCGTGATCGCGACGATCGCGGTGATGGTCACGGCCACCCAGTAGGCCGGGTAGAGCCGGACGACCCGGGAGATCACGAACTGGTGCGGGCGTCTCCCCCACGCGCTCATCAGGACGACGAAGCCGCTGATGACGAAGAACATGTCGACGCCCAGGTACCCGTAGCGCGTAACGGTGCTGAGGACCGGGAAGCTGACCGATGTCAGGTGCCGGGCATAGCCCGAGAACGTGTAGTGGTAGATAACGACGGCCAGCGCGGCGGTGATGCGCAGCAAGTCGATCTCGTAGAGGCGGTCACGGCCAGCCGGGGCGCTGTCCTGGCGCCGCGGCGCGCGGTGCCGGCCGGCCCCGCGCAGGCCGCGGTCCCATGACGCCTCTTCCGTCCTCAGCGCGGAGTCCCGGGGCGCGGCGCAGTTTCCAGGTCACTCAGGTCACTCAGGTCAGGCATGCCAGGTCCTCCGGCTGGGGGCGGTCGCGTGGATCGCGCCCCTGCCACCTGGCCAGGCGCCGACAATAAATGCCCGGCAGGCGGCCCGCCGGAGGGGTTCTGCAGAACCTGCAGAACATCACAAGATCTGTAGATCCTATCGCAGCGGGCGTCCCGTCGCGGCCTGACCGCGCCGGCCGGGAGCTACTTCGGCGACTCGCGCAGCGCGACCACCCGGTTCACGCTGGCCAGGAACGCCGGGCCGTTGAGAGTTCCGTTGCCGTAAGCCGCCGCCAGCTCGGTCCGCGCCTGGTCACCCTGGGTGACGTCCTGAGCAGAGCACAGCAGGAGGTCCATGCCGGCCTTCGCGGCGAACAGCGCCCGGTTCTGGGTCGAGCCGTACGAGCGGAGCGCGCCCGCCTCCAGGGCGTCACTGATCGTGACCCCGGTGAACTTCAGCCGGTTCCGCAGCTCCCCCTGGATGACGTTGGCCGAGAGCCCGGCCGGCCGGGCCCCGATCGACGGGTAGACGGCCCAGGACGCCATGATCAGCTTGACCCCGGCCGTGACCGCGGCCTGGAACGGCTGCTCGTCGACGCTGCGGATCGTGGCCAGCGACAGGTTGAGCGTCACCGGCCCGGCGTCGGTGTTCTGATTCGCCGCGGCTGCCCCCAGGCCGGGGAAGTGCTTGGCCGTGGCCGCCACCCCGCCGGCCTGCTGGGCCTTGATCATGTTGGCGCCCAGAACCGCCGCCACGCTGGGGTTCATGCTGTAGGAGCGCCCGAACTGGTCGTCGAAGTTCCCGGCCTGCCGGTAGACGTCCAGCACCGGCGCGAGGTTGACGTCCATGCCCACGCCGTGCAGGTTGGCTGCGGCACCCTGGCCCGCTTGCGTCGCCAGCGTCTGCGCTGTCGACAGCGGATTGGCTCCGATCTGCTTCTCGGACAGATACGGGCGGCCCGGCAGGCGGCGGACCTGGCCGCCTTCCTGGTCGGTCATCAGCAGCAGCGGTGCCCGCACCGGGTTCAGCGAGCTGGCGTCGGCCTGGTCCAGCTGCTTGATGACGCGCGCGATCTGCACCGGGCTGGAGATGTTCTGCCCGAAGAAGATCACTCCGGCGGCCTCGCCGTGCTGGATGCGCGAAATCAGGCTGGCCGGCGGAGTCAGGCCCGGGTAACTGTAGATCACCCGCTGGCCGGCCAGCTGCTGGGCTGACAGCCCCGGCAGCGCGGCCGACGCCGCCCGGCCGCGCGCGGCATGAGCTCCGACAGCTGCGGTCGCCATCGCTGGCATGGCCAGGGCCAGGGCCACGCTCCCGGGCAGCAGCCATCTGGGTTGAATCCGCATGGGAGGCCACCTCTCCGGGAGCGACGGCTTGGCTAGCGTCCGCACCGCCACGCGGCACCATTACCGCCGCTGTCATCCTACGGTCATGTGCCCGTCAGGGACCCGGATCCGGCGTCGGCGCGCCTCCGCCGCCCAGGGGCGGCCGCACCTGTGCAGTTTCTTCTGCCGCCCGGGCGGCGATGCCCGTGGCTCGGGCACCGCCGCCCCACTGTCAGGCCCCGCCGCGTTCCGCGGCGCTGCGCTCGACGCAGAACTCATTGCCCTCGGGATCGGCCATGACAACCCAGCCGGTCCCGTCGGGCCGGCGCAGGTCGTCGACAAGGCTCGCGCCGATGCCGAGCAGTCGCGTGACCTCTTCGTCACGGCTGCGGGCGGTGGGCATGAGGTCAAGGTGCATCCGGTTCTTGACTACCTTGCGGTCGGAGACGGGGATGAACAGCAGACTGATCCCGTCAGCGCAGACGATCCGGCCTTCGGGGTCACCGCGGTTGTTCGGGTCGCCTGGATCTTCCTGCCAGCCGGTGACCTCGCTCCAGAACAGCGCCTGGCGGTAAGGATCGGCACAGTCGACCGTGATACTGCGGATATCGAACATACGGGCTTCCTCACATGTGGATGCGCGCACGCCGACGGCGGAGCGTCAGGCCGGGACACCGGGCGGGGGCGCGCAGCTTCGGATTACTGACATGGCGGCCTCCTTCCCTGTATCGATGACGCAGGCGCGAAGATACCAGAGACCGGGGTCATTGAGCAGGCGACGATAACGGGGCTGGCTGCAGCCGATGTCAGGTAGTGAAACGCGGCAGCGACTGCAGCGAGGGACCCGGGCCGGGGCCGGGTCCCTCGCTTGCGGCTATCCCGACTTATCTCACCGACCTAGGCACCGGCTAGCCCGGGCAGGGCATTCGTGTGCTCAGCCTGCACGGCCTGCAGGGCCCAGGGGTTCAGCCCGAGCAGCCGCAGGATGGTCGGGGCGATCTGGGTCGTCTCGACCAGCGAGTCGACGGACTTCCCGTGCCACCGGCCCGGCACGTCCACCAGGATCGGCACGTTGCGGTCCTGGAAGCCAGCCCCGCCGTGCTCAGCGATCTTGCTCTGGCCGCCGGTGTAGACCACGCCGTGCGCGGCGATCCCGAAGATGTCCGGGTGCCGGGGATCGCTGTCGGGCACGCCGAAGTAGGCCGCGGAGGCCGCCCCTGCGTAGACCTTCGTCAGCCCGGATGCCGCCACGGTCACCGGGCTCCCGCTGATGTTGTTTCCGGCGGCAGAGTGGGTGAGAAGGAAGTGCTTGACGAAGTTCGCAGCGGCCTGCGAGCGGTCGCTCAGCCACCACAGCATTCCGTCGTCGTCGGTGGAGAAGATGACCAGGGCACCGGCGCCCGGGTGCGCCGCGGTCCAGGCCGCGTTGACCGCGGCGATGATCGGGGCATCCGGAACGCGCCGGAGGTCAGTCGGGTCGGTCGGCGACTGGCCGTGCTTGGCCGAGATGATGATGGCTGTGCTGCGGGCCAGGCCCTGCGCCTTGATCTCGGCCACCATCGCGCCGGCCTCGTTGCTGATGTAGGTCAGTGCCCGCACGAGCAGCGGGCCGGGAACCTTTCCGCCAGGCAGGTAACCGCCAGTGAGACTGTCGGAGGTCGGCAGCTTCTGGGCGGTGGACACCGTCTGGAAGTTCATCCCGAAGATGCCCGGGACGCCAACGTGACTGGTGCGGCTGTGGTTGTAGCCGTCGATCTCGTTCAGGATGGCCTGGACCTTGTAGCTGTCGTACTGCATGGTCGCCGCGTTGTCCTTGGTCCAGTCGTTACCGGCCGGATAGCCGATGGCCTGGCTGTTGATCTCGGGGGTGAAGTAGTCCTGGACGCCGTTCCCGGACGGACCGGACAGCGTGAGGTAGGCCGGGTGCTTGTCTGACCAGGCCGTGCGCAGGCCCGCCTGGCGGGCGACGTTGAAGATCGTGTTGACCTTGAGGTACTTGTTGGGGTAGATCGGCTTGCAGGTCTTGGGATCGACCGGCAGTTTTGCGGGGTCGATCACGTTCCGCGGATTCGAGGTCAGCTGCAGGATGCTGCCCGGCAGCCCGCTCAGCCCCTGCCCGGCGTCGATCGACAGCTGGTTGATGTCGATCGCCTCCTGGTAGGCCACCTCACTCCCGGGGGCCGGCCCGGAGCACGTCGTCGTCCCGGGCGGGAAAAGCGCGCGGTTGTAGGTGTCGTCGTAATAGATGCCCGTGACCCCCGGGTCGCCACCAGTCGCCTGGGCGACCATCCCCGGAGATGAGTCCGACGGCACGGGCGTCCGCGCGTTGCTGTAGTCGACGCCGTGGCGCACCAGGGCCGCCAGTGCCGAGCCCGGGTAGTTGTCGGCGTACCACGAAAGATCCTGCTGGTGCAGGCCGTCCACGGATAGCAGCAGCACATGCTTGACGCGGCCGTGCCCGTCCCACTGGCCAGCTGCGCCATCGGCGCGGACAGTCGCCGCCGACGCCGATGCCAGCGCAGTACCGCCTAGCAGAGCCGTGGCGCCGGCAATGGCAGCCACCGCCCTGAGATGCCTGACTCGCATGAGTCCTCCAGAAGGGTGGCGGTCGCTCGCCGCGCACCTACTACCCATGGCTATCCAACTCAGGCGGCGGCACAGCGACGGGAACGCGAACACGTGGCGACGGCTACCTGGCCGGTGCGGGCAGCGCTGAGCCGGGGGCTAGAAGACCGCTGAAGATCTTGGTTGGGTTGCCTGGGCCGTGGGCCGGTGACCTCGCCGGGCGGTGGCCTCCTGGATACTAGGCGAGTGCCCAGGTGC
>Ga0208589_1000068_pt1 | contig 46831 bp, 22 predicted proteins | sample NGESurshal092012_2_FD_184486 | JGI IMG/M metagenome (GOLD analysis project Ga0208589, IMG submission 184486) | Arctic peat soil microbial communities from Barrow, Alaska - NGEE Surface sample F53-2 shallow-092012 (SPAdes) | ecosystem: Environmental > Terrestrial > Soil > Wetlands > Peat ...
CAGCCTGTGGCAAAAGTCCCGCGCGGCCAGGCGAAGTGAATTTTGGCCGCGTGCGAGACGCGACGACGAAGCGTATTGCAGCCAAATACGCTGAGGAGGAGCAACGAAGCTCGCGGCCAAAAGACACGAGCATGGCCTGCGAGACTTTTGCCACTGGCTGTTAAGCAGGGACAATCGGATATGAGGAGAAATCGGCACACCTACCCGCATGTGCTCGGGGTGAGCGGCAGAGGGTTCTTCTATTGCGCCACAAAAAATTGGCCACACTCGGCAAGATGGGTTGGATTGGGTTTAGATTTCAATTGAATTTGACATCCGCCAGATAGTTTACATAATGTGAATGTGCTGGTTGCGGACGCGGATAGATTGGCTGCTGCCATGCGCCGGCATGGGGATTCAGCCGGTTCTTTGCGTGCATGGTTGCAAGTGGTTGAACGTGCGAACTGGACAAGTATCGCGGACGTCCGACAAACCTATCCTCATGCTGATGGTGTGGCTACGGCGTCCGGACGAATTGCGACGGTTTTCAATATTCGAGGCAACCGATACAGGCTTCTGACTTGGATTAGTTACAAGGCTCAGATTTTGACCGTCATTGGTTTTTTGACTCACTCGGAATACAGCAAAAACCATTGGAAGGACCGCATATGAGTGCATTGGCAAAGCCCATCTGCGAATTGGACTACCTAACTTTGGTGCGGCGGTTTCCGCTACGACCCATCCACACGGATGCCGTGCATCGGGGTGCGGTAGAGATGGCTGCGGAATTGACGGCCAAGGGTGATGCCGAATTGTCAGCAGGCGAAATCGACTATCTCCAGGCTCTTGCTCGATTTATCGACGATTATCAGAAGCAACGACGAAACGTCTCGCTGCAACGCGCGACGCCACTGGAGGTATTGCGGCATTTAATGGAAGAGCGAGAGATGACTCCCGCGCAACTTGGCGACATCCTTGGGAGCCGTCCGGCCGCGTCAATGATCCTCAAAGGCCGCCGCGAAATGAGCAAAGCCCACATCCGAGCCGCAGCGACGCATTTCGCAGTGAGTCCGGCCGTTTTCCTGTAATCGCGGATATCACTGAGGGATGTCGTCGCAAGGCCCTATAAGATTTGGACTACTAAACTCGGAACACGGCAACTTTCGCCGCGGTCGAAGGTAGGTAAGAATAGAGAGTAGCCCGCCTTTCATCGGAATTGCATGAATTTCATGCGATGGCAAGGCAGGTCTACAATGGCCTCGGTTTAACGGAGTCGCGGATGAGGCGTCATCGGATTTTTGCAATTGTTGTCCTGCTCACCACTTCGGCCCTCCTGCCGATGTTTCTTTCGCGGCCGACGGCGCAGGGAGCCGAGGCGGCGGCGATCGGCGGAGCGCCCACTCCCTTGGAAGTCTCGTTCAAGAACACCATTCAGCCGCTGCTTCAGGACAATTGTTTCCAGTGCCACGGCAACGGCGCTCATAAGGGCGATCTTGCACTCGATTCATACAAGACTCTTAAGGACATTGACGCCAATAGCGACGAATGGAAGGAAATCCTAAAACAAGTACAGACCGGCGAAATGCCCCCGCCGATCGCGAAACATCACCCCACCCTTTCCGAGCGGAATTCCATCGCCACCTGGATTCTGAGCGAAATTTACAAATACGACCCGAACCATCCCGATCCGGGCCGGGTCACAATTCACCGGCTCAATCGCGCGGAATACAACAACACCATTCGTGATCTCGTCGGCGTCGATTTCCAGCCGGCGGAGGATTTTCCCTCCGACGATTCGGGGTATGGTTTCGACAACATCGGCGATGTGCTGTCGCTTTCGCCGGTGCTGATGGAAAAGTACCTCGCCGCGGCGACGCGGATCATGGATGAGGCGATCGTCACCAAGACGATCCCAAGCCAGATGCGGCATTACAACGCGAATCTGATGGCGATGGGATTCAACGCCGACGGAGATCGCGGCGACGGCTGGATGCCGCTGGGCGGGCTGGAAGAAGACGGCGTTTCCGAGACCATCCCGGTTCCGGCGGGCGACTACATCGTTCGCGTCTATACCTTTGCACGGCCGCGCGCGGCGGCGGCTGCCGGTGGCGGTGGCCGCGGACGGGGTGGGCGTGGGTTTGGCGGTCGAGGTGGACGCGGAGGTCGAGGCGGGCGCGGAGGCAATGGCGCGACGACCACGCCGACGACTGCTCCTGCGGGCGCGCGGACGAATCTGGCCACGAATTCCGCCCCCAATGTTCCGGCAAATACGACCGCGATCGCCGGGGCCAATGCAAATGCTCCGGCTCTGCCGCCTCAGGCCGGCCCGGGCGTCAGCGCGGGCGGCCGAGGGATTTTGCTCGCCGGCGATCCGCCGCTGAATGATGATATTGTCGTTAATGACAACAACGTCGATACGCCGCCGCTGCGACCGCCCGGGCCAAATGGTTCGGCGCTGGCGGCCAATCTGAATCCACCGACAACTCAGTCGATGCAGCAAAACGCTCGCGGCGGGCGGCCTTCGACGCAGCCGGCGGCGCCGCTGCCGACGATGAAGCTCTCGCTTATGGTGGACGGCGCGGTAGTTCAGGACCAGGACGACGCCGGCACCGAAGCCCAGCCTGCGACATTGGAATATCATGTGGGCGTCTCATCGGGCAAACACCGTATTGCCATCACCAACCGCAGAATTCGCGGCGGGCAGGACGAATTGGCGATGCTTAACGGCCGCGTCGGCCGCCAACAGGGTGGCACCATCTGGGTGAAGTGGGTCGAAATTGAAGGCCCCCTCCCCGGCGCGACCATTCGCTTCCCCGTTGATACGCTGACCGCGTCGGGAGAAGGGCAAACCCTTTCCGGCAGCACCCGCCAGCTTCAAAAAGACGGGCAGGTCACGGCGCATTTCACCGCCCCCAAAGACGGCGAATATGTTCTTCGCGCCCAGGCCTACGCCGATCAGGCCGGCAACCAGCCGACGCGCATGGAATGGCGCATCAACGGCACGGCCGTGAAGACGTTTGATGTTCTCGCCCCCGGCCATCTGGTTCCGATTGACGGGCAGCGCGTCTTCTCCATGGAACTGCTCAACCCCATGCCCTATTGCTATGAAACCAAAGTAAAGCTGAAAGCCGGCCCGCAGGATTTCACGGCCGCGTTCACCAATGATTTTGCCGATCCCAAGGCGGCCAACCCAAACCTCCGCCAGCGCAATCTATACATCAATTATCTTGAGATTGAGAATCCAACCGAAGCCCAGCCGCTGCCGCCGATGCCTGCGGCGCTGGCCGCCGATTTCACGACCAAGCCGACGCCGCGAACCAAGATCGCCGCGGCCCGTGAGATTCTCGGCAACTTCACCCGCCGCGCCTGGCGGCGCCCGGTTGAGTCGGCCGAACTTGACAGCCTGATGACGCTCTTCGCCCGGGCCGACGGCGACGGCGATTCCTTTGAATCCGCGATGAAGCTCCCCATGAAGGCGGTGCTGGTATCGCCCTACTTCCTCTTCCGCGGCGAGGTTCAGCCCAATCCCAATAACAGCAAGTCGGTTCACGATGTCACCGAGTACGATCTAGCCTCGCGCCTGAGTTATTTCCTCTGGAGCAGCATGCCCGACGATGAGTTGCTGGATCTGGCTTCCAAGGGCGAGCTGAAAAAAAATCTGGCCGCGCAGGTGCGGCGAATGCTTGCCTCGCCCAAGGCGCAGGCTCTGGTCGATAATTTTTCCGGCCAGTGGCTCCAGACGCGCAATCTCGATTACGTCGCGCCCGATAAAACGCTTTTCCCCGAATACGACGCCAACTTGCGCGAAGCCATGCGAACCGAAACGCGCATGTTTTTCAGTTCGGTGATGCGGGAAGATAACAGCGTCATGGATTTCCTTGACGGCGATTACACCTATGTGAATCAGCGTCTGGCCGATTTTTACGGGATTAAGGGAATCACCGGCGATCAGTTCCAGCGCGTCTCGCTGGACGGATTGCCCCGCCGCGGGATTCTGACCCAGGCCAGCGTGTTAACCATCACCAGCAACCCGACGCGCACCAGCCCGGTGAAGCGCGGCAAGTGGGTGCTGGAGAATCTGCTGAACACGCCGCCGCCCCCGCCGCCGCCCGATGTGCCGCTGCTTCCCAATGACGGGCATCCCGACAGCGGCACGTTGCGCATGCAGATGGAGCAGCATCGGGCCAACCCGGCCTGCGCGAGCTGCCATTCGCAAATGGACCCGCTTGGATTCGGCCTGGAGAATTTCGACGCCATCGGCAAATGGCGCGACAAGGACGGTAAAGACGCGGTTGATCCCTCCGGGCAGCTCGCCACCGGCGAGACCTTCTCCGGGGCCGTGGACCTGGAAAAGATATTGTCCGTCCAGCGGCGCGAGCAATTCCTGGATTGCGTCGCGGAAAAAATGCTGACCTACGCGCTGGGTCGCGGGGTCGAGCCATATGATCGTCCGGCGGTCGATCAGATCATCGCCGGAATGCAAAAGAACGACTTGAAGTTTTCAAGTCTGATCATGGAAGTCGTAAACAGCCTGCCGTTCCAAATGCGGCGGGGTGAATCATCTGTCGCAGCGGCGCAATAATTGACCGGAGCAGAGCACTTATGTCCACCAACTGGCAACTTCCCCGACGGGCATTTCTTCGTGGCCTGGGCACCATGGTCGCGCTTCCCCTGCTCGACGCGATGCTGCCCTCAATCAGCAAACGCGCGTTCGCCGGCGCGGCGGATTCGGCGGGCGCGGCGGGCGCGGGTTCGGTGGCCGGAGGCGCTGCAGGCGCCGCCGCGGCTGCGGTCGGTGCGCCCCGGCGAATGGCGTTCATTTACATTCCCAACGGAGTGAACATGGCCCATTGGCGGCCGGATGCGGCGGGAACCAATTACGAGCTGCCCTCGACTCTGGCTCCTCTCAACGATTTCAAAGCGGACATTAATGTCATCAGCGGCTTGGCCAATCGCGCCGGCTTTGGCCTGGGTGACGGCGGCGGCGATCATGCCCGCGCCTGCGCCAGCTATCTCACCGCGTCCCACCCCCGAAAAACCGCCGGCGCGGACATCAAGGCCGGCGTCTCGGTCGATCAGGTCGCGGCCACCGCCATCGGCGACAAAACCCGCTTCCCCTCGCTCGAACTTTCCTGCGACAGGGGGCAGGAAGCCGGCTCGTGCGATTCCGGTTACAGCTGCGCCTACCAGTTCAATATTTCATGGCGCTCCGAGACGCAGCCGATGAACCCGGAAATCGAGCCTAAATCAATCTTCGACCGGCTTTTCGGCGCCGGCCCCGCCGGTGAAACCGCTGAAGCCAAGGCCCGCCGAATGGCCGACGACACCAGCGTGCTCGATCTGGTGCAGGACCAGACCAGGACGCTTCAGAATAAACTCGGCATCACCGATCGCCGCAAACTCGACGAATACTTCACCGCCATCCGCGAAGTCGAAAAACGCATCGCCAAAAACGGCATGGCCCCGCCGGTGCTGCCGGACGGATCAATGCCCAATTTCAACGGCGAGTATTCATTCGAGAGCCACATGCGCCTGATGTTCGACATCATGGCTCTGGCGTTCCAGACCGACAGCACCCGGATCGCCACCTTCGTCGTCGGCCACGACGGCAGCAACCGGCCGTACCCGTTCGCGGGCGTTCCGCAGGGGCATCATCATCTGTCGCATCATCGCGGGCAGGCGGCGGCGCTGACCAATCTCGCGGCCATCGACAATTTCCACACCAAGCAGGTCGCCTACTTCCTGGCCAAAATGAAGTCCATCAAGGAAGGCGACGGCACCCTGCTCGACAACAGCATGATCGTCTACGGCGGCGGCATCAGCGACGGCAACCAGCACAACCACGACAACCTGCCGCTCGTGCTCGCCGGCCGCGGCGGCGGCACCATCAAAACCGGTCGCCATATCGTTCTCGACGGCGATAATTCCCAAAAAGCCACCGAGCAATACACCCTGCAGGGCGCGGCCACGCCACCGACGGGCGAAACCCCGATTTCCAATCTTTATCTCTCCATGATCAACCGCATGGGCGTGAAGGCGGATCAGTTCGGCGACAGCACCGGCAAGCTTGATGCGTTGTCTTAAATCCCGGCGCGCGTCATCATATTTCATATCTTCGCGGAGAATCTGAATGCGATTCCATCGCCTGTTTGCGGCCGCTTTGGTTCTCGGACTCAGCGGCGCAGGCGTATCGCACGCCGCCGACGATGAGCCGATGAGTCGTGGGCCATATACATTCGGTCCGGATTCAAAGATTCAACCCGGCGTGCCGCAGGGTGCGGTCGATAAATGGCGATGGGACGACAGCAAAACATTTCCCAACACCAAGCGCGATGTCTGGGTTTATGTCCCGGCCGAATATGACGGCAAGACGCCCGCGGCGCTCATGGTCTTCCAGGACGGCCCGCGGCAGTTTGCCGTGCGCGAGAACGAAGTGAATTCCGCCGCGAGATTCACGGCCGAGTATCGCACTGAAAGTGTGCTGGACAACCTGATATTCAAAAAAGAGTTGCCGGTGATGATCGCCGTGTTTATCAATCCCGGCAGCACGATGATCGCGGAAAACGGCCGCCCCGATTTCGCCAATCGCAGTGTTGAATACGATTCGGTCTCCGATGTCTACAGCCAGTTTCTGCTGACGGAGATTCTGCCCAAGGTGGAATCAAAATATAAAATCCGCACGGACGCCGCCGGGCGGGGAATCGGCGGCATCAGTTCCGGGGCCATTTGCGCATTCACGGTGGCGTGGAACCATCCCGAACAATTCAGCAAAGTGCTCAGCGATGTCGGCAGCTTCACCAATATTCGCGGCGGCGATGTCTACCCAAAGCTGGTGCTGGCCGCGGAGAAGAAGCCCATTCGCATCGCGATGGAGGACGGAACCAACGACCAGCGCCGGCCGGAAACACCCACGCGCGACTGGTATCTCCAGAACAAGCTGATGCACGAGGCGTTTCTCTCCAAAGGCTACGATGTCCGCTATGTTTTGGGCGACGGCAAGCATGACAGCAAGCACGGCGGCTCAATCTTCCCCGACCAGATGCGCTGGCTGTGGAGCGACCAGGCCCCCAAACCCGCCGCCACCAATCCAGGCGCGATCGAGGCGAAATAGCGTGGGATTCCCCACAATTTCGCTATTGCCGCCGGTGGGACTCGAACCCACACTGCCCTTACGAGCAAACGGATTTTAATCGCCGTGGAGAAAAGCGATACGGCGTTTGAGCCGCGATAGGTTGCGCCGCCCGCCGATTCCAGTGTGACACCCACTGTGTCAATAAATCCGAAAAACGATGCCGACCTGGCTGACATCGTTGCTGCGTGGCCTGACTTGCCGGCTGCGATCCGAGCGGGCATCGTGGCGATGGTAAAGGCGGCGAAGTGAAAGAGCTTGACTAAAGCCGTAACATGCGAATCCTTTGGATATGACTTGCGACACGTCAACTCACGTTCCTCCCACCCATGATGACCGGGGGAAATTCGCTCCCGGCAACACGCTGGGGAGGGGCAACCCCGTGGCCGGGCAGGTGGCGAAGTTCAGGGCAATCCTGCTCCAATTAATCACCCTGGACGATTGGACGGTGATTTGCCGGAAGCTGATTGACGGGGCACGGGCCGGAAAGCTGGAATTCATCCGCGAATTGTTAGATCGAACAATCGGCAGGCCGGACGCCCGCATACTCATGGACGTGCAGCAGCAGACGCTCCTGACATCCGCCCAACTGCTTTACTGCTACCTGCGGCTCGGAACGCCCAAGCACCTATGGCTGCCGGAGGTGGTCGCCGCCGCAGAGAACGGCCTACAGCCAGAGCCGCCGCCGGATGTGCTGGCAGGTGACCAGTCGCCGATCGCGCAGCGCTTCGGGGCGGCGCTGGCAAAGGCGGCAGATGATGGCGACGCCAATCCTCGCTCGCCGGCGGCGAAGACATCCCGGCAGACGCGATGACCGACCCCTCCGCCCCGGCACTCCCACCCCCTCGCCCCGACGCCGACCGTATACCCCGAATTGGGTCCCATCCGAGGCGCAGGGGGTCCCAAGTCGTCCTCTCAGAGAACTCAAAATTAGAATGCCGTAAGGCCCGCCGCTGAATAGCGCGTTTCTACTGCGATTGGGTAGAATACCGGCATCGGCCGACAGGGTAGCTCCCTGTCGAAAAAGGTCCGGGGGGCCATGCGCGTCGTCACCGTCGCGCAGGCCGCCCAGACCCCGCCGCAACCAACGGTGACACCATGCCGAACGCCAACGCGCTTCCACGTCCAAAACGCTCATCACTTCATACAGCCCGACAACGCCGCGCAGCATTGTGCGAACCGCTGGAAGCCCGGCGGCTGTTGACCGCCGCCGCAATCAGCGTCTATGTGGACCTGAATGCCACCACTGGCCTGAACAACGGCTCATCGTGGGCCAATGCCTTCACGGATTTGCAACCGGCCCTAACCACGGCGATATCGGGGGAAACCATCGACGTGGCCCAAGGCACGTACTATCCCACCAGCGGCGCAGACCGTTCGGTATCGTTTCAACTCAAGAGCGGCGTCGCGCTATACGGTGGATTTGAAGGGGCCGCGAATCCCACGGCGGCTCGAAATGTGACGGCCTACCCGACGATTCTTTCAGGCGATATTGGCGTCGCGGGCAACACTTCCGACGACAGCAATCAAGTTGTGCAAGCCAGTGGCGTCGATGTGACAGCTATTCTAGATGGGTTCACCATAACGGCAGGAAATGCCGGAATGTTCAACATGAACGCCTCGCCAACCCTGGCAAACTGCACCTTCACCATAAACGCTGCCGGCGGCGGAATGACAAATGATGACTCCTCACCGATGCTGACCGATTGCACGTTCACCGAAAACACCGGTGGCGGGATGCGCAATACTTCCAACTCGTCACCAATCCTGACCGATTGCACATTCAGCGGAAATACTACGTATTCCGGCGCGGGTATGTACAATGGGGATTCGTCACCGACTCTGACGAACTGCACTTTCAGCGATAACACTGCAAGCGGGGGCGGCGGCGGGATGGCCAACGAAAACTCATCGTCGCCAACACTGACTGCCTGCACCTTCAATTTGAACACAGCAGCAAGGGGCGGCGGGATCGACGACGAGAATACGTCCTCTCCGACTTTGGTTGATTGTATTTTCAGCGAGGATAGCGCGACCAACAATAGCGGCGGTGGGATGGACAACGAAAATACCTGCTCACCGACGCTGACGGGTTGTGTGTTCAGCGCGAACACGGCAAACGCCGGCGGCGGCGGGATGGAGAACGACTACTCCTCATCTCCAACCTTGACGAACTGCACTTTTAGCGGGAATAGCGCGATCGTGAGCGGCGGCGGCCTGGAAAATCTGAACGGCTCGTCGCCGACGCTCGCAAACTGCATTCTGTGGGGCGATTCGATCAGGACGGGCAATAATGAGGTGCAAGATGGCATTCCGGGCAACAGCGGCTTAGCCTATGTGACGTTTAGCGATGTTCAAGACGGATTCAACGGCACTGGCAATATCAACGCCGATCCGCTGTTTGTGAACGCCGGTTCCGGCAACCTGGAACTACAGGCTGGCTCGCCTTGCGTCGCCGCTGGCAATGTCGCCGCCGTGCCAATGGGCGTCACGACCGACCCTGCGGGCAATCCGCGCATTTTCAACGGTAAGGTAGACATGGGCGCGTATGAGTTCGTCGTCGGTACGGCGCCGACGTTCACCAACGCGAATAGTACAACCTTCACGGTAGGCGCGGCGGGATCGTTTTCCTTCACCGCCAACGGTTATCCCACGAAGCCCGCTCTAGGCGAAACCGGCTCGCTCCCAATGGGTGTCACTTTCCACGACAACGGCGACGGAACCGCGACGCTTTCCGGCACGCCCGGCGCAAACACTGGAGGGGTTTACGTCTTGATGCTCTCGGCCAACAACGGTGTCTCGCCGAACGGGGCGCAGAGTTTTACGCTGACGGTCGATCAGGCCCCCGCAATCACCAGTGCCAATGCCGAATCGTTTCAAGCTGGCTCCGCCAATACTTTCGTGATCCATGCCACGGGCTTCCCAACGCCGGCACTGAGCAAGTCCGGGACTCTGCCCAATGGCGTCATGTTCCACGACAACGGAAACGGAACCGCGACGATCAGCGGCACGCCGGCGGTGGGAGTGGGCGGCGATTACAACTTGGCGCTCACTGCTTCCAACGGCGTCGCACCTGACGCCATGCAATCGTTCGACTTCACTGTCAATGCGGCTCCGTCCTTCACCAGCGCGAGCAGTACAGCTTTCGCCATTGGCTCCGCAAGCACGTTCACAGTCATGGCTAGCGGCTTTCCCGCCGTGAGCTACAACGAATCGGGAACGCTGCCCAGTGGCGTGACTTTCACTGACAACGGCAACGGTACGGCGACGTTCGCCGGAACGCCCGCCAAGGGAACGAAGGGAACATACACATTGACGATAAAGGCCAAGAATGGCGTCAAGCCAAACGCCAAGCAGGTCTTCACACTGTCTGTCGGAAAGACACCGGCATTCACCAGCGTTAGCGCGGTTACGTTCAAGGTGGGAACCGCGTCATCGTTCACAATCTCGACCAACGGCTTTCCGCTGGCGGCGCTGTCCGAGTCGGGAATCCTGCCGGTGGGAATCACGTTGCAGGACAATGGCAACGGCACGGCGACCCTCACCGGCACACCGGCGAAGGGAAGCCGCGGCGTGTACTTTCTGACGCTCAAAGCCAAGAACGGAATCAAGCCAAACGCGACGCAGACATTCACGCTCACAGTCGTTCACGGCTGATCGGCCTGGGCCGGCCAAGGGAGTATAGTGCCAAAGAAATCCCCATCCACCCCTGCTGCTCGACGGGCCAAGCACAGCGCGAAAGCCTATCCTCACAAGGCAGGCCGACGACGTGAATTGCCGCGCGCCAAGCCCGCACCAACGGTCTGGGGAATTCGGGAGATTGCTGCAAAGGATTCCTCATCGCTTGAGTTTGCGCGCACACAGGCCAAGGAAGATATCAACGCCTTGGTTTCATTGGCGGAACAGAACGCGGCTGGGGAGATTCGCGCCCTGATGGCGGTAACCCGCGAGGCATTGTCCCGTTCTGCCGCGCTTGTAATGAACAGCCGCGAGCCGGATTTTCTGTCGCCGTTAGAATTTGTCGCCCGTCAGTTGCGGCTAGAAGAGTGCATGTTGCGCGTGCTGGACGGCGGATATCAATCCGCAAAACAAGAGTGGCCCCGGGCCAGCGGGACCAGATTCCTCTGCGTGGGCGCAAACTCCGCGATACAGGCAGCCTTGAAATTTTCTGAATTGGTTTTGGTTGCCACTTGCATCGCACGAAAGAATGTGTTCGCCGGTTTGCCGCCCTCAGATTTGAAGGTCATTGGCCCACAAACTGACCCCCGCCTAGGCCGATGGCAACAAAGCGCAATCGAGAAAATGTACAAATCCCCGATCGGTAAACCGCCGGCGTATCCAATCGGGGAAATAAACAGTGAAACCGGAAGAATTCAAAGTTTAATTGAGGACGAGTTCCGACAGGCCATGCGAGCGCGGATATCGGCGCAGGAATCTAAACAGAGTTCGGGCAACGCTCGCGGCCAAACCGAATTGGATAGCAACAGTAGTCTGACAGCGCCAATACTGACGGACAATACTGAAACTCAACCGCTGACAGTGCGACCGTCTGCACAATCGCGGAAGCCGCTGGCCGCCGCCGACATACGCGAAGCCACGTCCTACGCCGTGGGTGCCGTTGCAGACCTGGCTGGCCTGAACGGGGGAACCATCAACAAATACGCGAGAACAGCAAGGGTGCAAACTCCGAAGGTGGGCGGCAGGAATCATCGTTTCACTGTCACTGAAACCAAATTGATCCTGAATGCGATCATAGATAATTCAGGGAGCCGCAGCACACGAAGCAAGTGCCATGCTGCGTTAGCCGAGCTTGAGAAATCAAAAACAAATCTGAATTAAACCCGCAAATCAAAATCAAATCCCAATCGGTCCGAAGCCCATCGACTTCGCCAAAATGGCCGCAATTATGCGGATATGAGCGATGCGAAACACGTTTCCGAATCATTCCTGTCGCTGAGGCGGGCGGCGGCACGATTGGGCGTTCCGGCCACTTGGCTCCGATCAGAAGTTGATGCCGGCCGACTGCCCCACTTGCGCGCCGGCCGCCGGTTGTTGTTGAATCCACAAGCCGTTGAGACCGCGCTGCTGGAACGCGCGGAGCAGACCGGGCCGGAAGGGGCTGGACATGCCCGCTGACCTCTCCACCGCCGCCACCGATAACGCGCTGCTGCTGAGCGGCCCGGACGTTTGCGCCCGCCTGCGGATCGGGGTTTCTTTATTTCACGGCCTGCGGCGACAGGGGCGTTTGCCGCTGACACCGATCCGGCTGGGCCGCGCAGTGAGATTTTCGGCGGACGAATTGGCGCGATGGACCGCCGCCGGATGCCCGAATGCGATGAAGTGGAACGCGATGAACGCGGGAAGGCGGGCGGGATGACTACCGCCCATCTCCGCCCGAAAACAAAAAAAGCCGCGCGACACCCGGGCAAAAGGATCGCGCGACAAAGGACCATACACATGCATCATACAGCGCACATCAAGCACATACAACCACAATCTTGTGACGCGCGCGAATACGACGAGCTTAATAGGATGCAGGACGCTGAAGCCGCCACCGGCGAACCGGTCAAAGACTTCGGCGACGTGCCCGGCGACCTCCCCGCTAATCCGCCTGCGGCAGAGACCGACGGCGCGGTTCTAAATCCGGCTGATCCGATGCCCACAGCTCGCTTGTTTCGGCGCACTCACTTCGCCCATCCAGACTGCGCGACTCTGCATTTTAAGGGCGGCGTGTTCTACGGCTGGGACTGCGCACTGGCCAAGTATTCAGAGTTAGACTTGTCGGCGGTTCGGGCCAAGGTGTACTCGTATCTGGAACCGGCGCGGAAACTCGTTACAAGAGGCAAGGTATCTCAGTTTGTCCCCTTCGCTCCAAATCGTGGAAGCGTTGACAATGCCGTCGATGCTCTGCGCGCTGTCTCACACCTGCAAGGCGATGCCCCAAAGTGGTTGCGTGACGATCCTGGAATCCCTGACGCGAAGGAAATTCTTGCGACGCCAGCCGGTTTACTTTACCTCCCAATCGACGGATCGCCGCGAATTATCAGGCCACCGACGCCACTCTTCTTTTCCTTCAATTCTCTGGACTACGCCTATGATCCAGCCGCGCCGACGCCGCTGGAATGGTTGAAGTTTCTGGACGTTCTCTGGCCCGATGATCGGGAATCAATCGAGCTACTTCAAGATTGGTTCGGGTATTGCCTACTGCCTCTAACGTATTTACAGAAGATGCTACTAATCGTCGGCCCGCCAAGAAGCGGCAAGGGAACGATCGCGCGCGTTCTCACCGCCATGATGGGCGCGGCGAACGTCTGCGCACCGACATTGAGTGGACTGGCCACCAACTTCGGGCTTTGGAGCCTGATCGGCAAGCTGCTCGCTATCGTTTCCGACGCGCGATTGTCTGGGCGCACCGACCTGGCCGTGGTAGTGGAACGCCTGCTATCCATATCTGGCGAAGACTCGCTCACCATCGACCGAAAAAACCTTGAGCCAGTTACGGTGCGGTTGCCGACGCGCGTGATGATTCTGACCAACGAACTACCGCGACTGTCCGACGCCAGTGGCGCACTCGCCAATCGTTTCATGGTTTTGACGTTGGAGCGGAGTTTCCTTGGCCATGAAGATCCTGGCCTGACTGACCGCCTCTTGGGCGAACTGCCGGGCATTCTGAACTGGTCATTGGGCGGCCTTCACCGCCTTCGCCGGCGGGGCCATTTTGTTCAGCCCACAACATCAGATGAAGCCATCGCGGAAATGAATGATCTCGCCAGTCCAGTTGGGGCCTTCATCCGTGATAACGGCCGAGTCGGGCCGGCCCTATCCGTCCCCGTCAGCGACCTGTTTGAAAGTTGGAAACTCTGGTGCAAAGAACAAGGCCGCGACCAGCCCGGTACGCTGCAAGTCTTCGGGCGTGATGTTCGCGCCGCAATCCCCGGCATTGGCATGAGTCGGCCGCGAGCGGGCGAAGAGCGCCAGCGGCGATACGAAGGCATCGCACTTACACCGGCGGCAGAAAATGCGGTTCTGACATCAAGGGGGTATCTATGATTGGCCGCAACACCCCACATGGTCCGCAAGGGTCCGCGACCAAATGTATAGCACGCGGGGAAAGTGGTTGTTCTTCATCCCTCATACATAAGGGCGCTATACAAAAGGACACGGACCTTCGCGGACCAAATACCCTCGCCCCATCCTTCATAGCCGCATTGAACGGGCGTCCATTGCCAAAAACTGGCAACGAGATGGATGCGCATTCGCCAGACGTTTGGGTATTGACCTTCAAGCCCACCGGCGACGGCCCGCCGACCGAAATCAGAATCCGCCGGCTTCTCAAACACGCGCTTCGGTCGGTGGGTCTGCGCTGTGTGCGGCTGGGCGAACCGAAGGCAAAATAATCGTGTAATTGACAACAGGCAAGCACTGGGGTAAGATGCAACCATGGACATCGGCGACGTACTGAAAAAAGCAATCGAGCGGGCTGGCGTGACGCGCTATGTGATTTCCAAAGAAACGGGAATCGAGCAGTCGGCGCTGTCGCGTTTTATCAGCGGAGAGCGGGGATTGAGCATGGAAGCCATCGGCAAATTGTGTGAGTACCTGGGCCTTGAACTTCGGCCCAAAGCAAAGCGAAAGGCGCGGTGAACAATGAAACTCCGAAAACTCCCGGTCTATGAAACCGCCGCCAGCGGCGTGCAAACGCGCCGCCCGTCGAAAAACTTCTACGCGGTTTGGGTGGACTTTTCGGGCCAGTTGCGGCGCGTCCCGCTGTTTCCCGGTCGCGGCGAGAGTAAGACACTGGCCGACGCCCTGGAGCGCCTGAACAATCTGCGGGCGGCGAACGAACGGACACTGCCGCCGGACGTAGCCCGCGCTTTGGACAACATGCCAGCGGACATCGTGGCCAAGCTGGCGGCATGGGATATTCTCCCCGCGTCCAAAGTCGCGGCGGGCAAGCCTCTGGCCCAGCATATCGACGATTGGAAAGCGGCACTGCTGGCGAGGGGGAACACGACCGCCTATGCCGCCCTTTCTGCAAACCGCGTTCAACGGATCGTCGATGGTTGCCGACTCGCAACGGTATCCGACGTGTCCGCCAGCGCCGTACAGGCGTTCATCGCTGGCCTGCGGGAAGATCGGCGCAGCGAGTCGGGCAAGATCAATCGCGGGATTTCCGCCGCAAGTTTCAACTACTACCTTCGGGATGCCCGGAGCTTCTTCCGGTGGATGGTGCGCGATCGCCGTTGCCACGAAAACCCGCTGGCCCACCTTCAAGGCGTCAACGCCGGCGCTGACAAGCGGCATGAGCGGCGGGCGCTGTCGGTCGATGAACTGCGGTGGCTGCTGGAAACGACCGCCGCCGGGCCTGAGCAGCATGGCATGAGCGGGGAGGCACGGGCTACGCTCTATCGCCTCGCCGTCGAAACCGGCTTGCGGGCCAGCGAACTGCGGAGCCTGACGCGGGCGAGCTTCCACGTTGAAGGCGATGAGCCGGCCGTGACCATTGCCGCCGCCTACGCCAAGAACCGCCGGCAGGATACCTTGCCGCTGCGGGCCGACACCGCCGCCGCCCTTGTGGCATACCTCGCCGGCAAGATGCCAACCGCCGCCGCGTTCACCATGCCCGACCGTGACAAGGTAATCGACATGTTCAAGGCCGATCTTGCCGCCGCCCGTACAGCATGGATTGCCGCCGCCCAGACCGCACAGGAACGCGGGGAGCGGGAAGGCGGCACATTCCTGGCGTACATTGACGACGCGGGCCGCTATGCCGACTTCCACGCCTTACGGCACACCTTCATTTCCAACCTCGCATCCGGTGGCGTGCATCCGAAGACGGCGCAGCGCCTGGCCCGCCATTCCACGATCACCTTGACGATGGATCGGTACACCCACCTGCGCCGCGACGACATGGCCGACGCCCTGATGACGCTGCCCGATTTGTCTGGCCCGATCCGACAATCCGCCGTGGCGACGGGAACCGATGGAAAATCCCTGATATCGAGCTTGTCACCTGGCTTGTCACCAAACCACGAAATCGGACGCATTCCGGCGCAACGCGGCGCAATGAATAGTGCGAATGTACTATGCAATCAAAACAGTGCCGGGAGCCTGAAAAACCAAGGAATTCCCCACGATTTCGCTATTGCCGCCGGTGGGACTCGAACCCACACTGCCCTTACGAGCAAACGGATTTTAAGTCCGTAGCGTCTGCCATTCCGCCACGGCGGCTTCTTTCAATCCCCCGGCCAAATATCGCGGAAACCGATGGGTTATCAAGCCATCGGGCGAAGTCATCCGGCAAAGAGCCTACCTTATCGCATCGCGGTGAAGTAAAATTGTTAATCTGATTTCGGGAGAGAATTGATTAGAAATGTGAAAACCAAAACTCTGCACGCGTTCGGCGCGGGCGCCATGATCGCCGCGACGATTTTGGGGGGATGCACTTCGCGGCCGCCGCCGGTGCTGGCGCCGGTCGGGGCGATGGTGGCTGATCGCAATTTCGCGGGAACGCCGCTTTCCGGGCCGCTGGCCACCGACAATGGCGGCCTGCCGCCGCAAAATGCGCTGGATGTGAAGGTCTCGTTTTTTGCATTATCCAAAATGCCGCAGGCGGCGGGCGAGCCGCTTTCGCCTCGCGTACACCTGATCGTGGCGGCGCGCGAGGATACGCCGGTGGTTCCATCGCCGCGTCTGATGCCGGGCGTGCGCTTCGCGGAATCGGACCAGGCCATTGGCATCGAGGCGGATATAGCGGCGGGAAAACTGGGGCCGTTTGCGTTGATTTCAACCCAGGAGAGCGCCCTGATTTCCGGCGCAACGGCGGCGTTCGCGCTCAGCAAGCCGCCAGGTGAGGCAGATCAATTTCCCGGCCAATCGAAAAGCCAGCGGCTGGAATTGGAATTGTATCGCCCTAGCGAAGTAGCCGGCGCAGTGACTGCGAACCCAATGCAAGCCGCGCTCCTGCTGAACGATTTTGTAGAGGCGGCCCCCCTGCCGGAATCGGAGGAAGCCTTTGCCGCCGACGCGCGACCGGCTTACGCCCATGGCCGGTTCGGAACTTCAAGACAGCCAACGCGACCGCCGCCACCGCCGCCGGTTTTTCAATCGGAGATGGCTCTATTTAGTCCGGGCGGCGTTGCCGCCAACGGCTCTGCAGCACCGGGGTCGCCGGATGAAAAAGAAGTATTTGCAGTGATCGCGCCGCTGCACTTCCGCGATTCCGACAGCCAGGCGATCGTGGCGATCGTGGAAATCTCGCCGTTATCGGCAGACCCTTCGCAGGCACAAGCCGTCGCCCGCGCGATGGATGATATCCGCCAGTCGTCGGCGGCCGCGGCGCATGTGGCGGACCTGATCCATACCGACCCCCCGGACTGGCCGGGGCTGGCGGGAGCGGTCGAATCGCTCACCTTCGCCGGCCGGCAGCGCGCTGGGCTGGTCTATCTGGCCAATCAGACGGACGCGCGCACCACCGAAGATGTCGTCCTATCGGCTGATGAAACGATTATTTCTCCGCTCGCGCAGGCGGTGGCCAAGGCCATCGCCGCCGCGCCGGGCGAACGTACACATCAATCCATCGGCTGGCTGCTGGAACGGACGACGTATCAGATGATCCTGCAGATTCAAAGCGGGGGGAAACTGCCGCCGGACCTGGAAGCCATTCTTGCCGTTCGCACCGGGCAGGCGGGGCGGAGCAGTGGTACGCTTCAGGAAGTTCTGGCCCATGCGAACGGGCAGCAGGACATGCTGAATCGTCTGGCGGCGGAGAATTATATCTTTCTTGAAGATTCATCGCCGGCGGCGCGGGTTCGCGCGTTTGACTGGCTGACAATGCAAAAGCTGGCTCCGCCGAATTTTGATCCGCTGGCGTCGCCGCGCCAACGCCGCGCGGCGCTTGAACAAGCCGAACAGGCCCCTCTGCCCGCCGCCGGATCCGTTGCCCAACCCGCAGCGCATTAAATATTTAGAAATTTCGAGTCAGACATGAAAAAAAAGTCCAAACGCCGACCAGACCCAAAGGCAGATGCGAAGCCTTCTTCGCCGCCCGAATCCCATCCTGATGTGACACCCGTTCCGCAATCCGACAAAAAACCGGTGGTTGCACGCTCGCGCCGATGGCGGAAGAGATTGACGATCGCCGGTCTGAGCCTCGTGGCGTTGGCAGTAATCTCGCGGCTGATGATTATCGTTGTGCTTCCGCCGGTGATCCGGCACGTCGCCGCCCATTACGGACTGACGGCGCAATACGAGCGGATGGAGCTTTACCTTTTGAACGGCGACGTGGGAATCTGGCATCTATCCCTTACGCCCGTCGAAGGGGGCGCCCCGCTGGTGCAGGCGGATTACTCCCGCTGCCATATTTCAACGTGGGATTTGTTCAAAGGCAAATTGACGGTGCGCCGCCTGGAATCGGAGGGAATTGATCTGCTGGCGGAACGAACCGCGGATGGAAAAATACCGCTGCTGGATCGCCTCAATAAATGGAAGAGCGAGGGAACCGCCGCTCCGCTGAAAGTGGTTTCGACGGACGCGCCGGCGGGGCAACCTTCGCCGGCGGAGTTGCCGCGGCAGATTGACCTGACCAGCCCGCTGCGGGTGGATGCGTTTCGGCTGACCAGCGTACATACGCATGTCGTCGATGCGTTCGTGAATCCGCCGCTGGATATGCGCGTGGATCCGAATCTTCGCCTGACGGACGTGGATTCAACCGTCCGGCCGACGCGATTTGAAATGGATCTATCGGCATCGCCGCTGTTGGATCTGCTGCATGTCGAGGGGACCGGCACCGTCAGCGGCGCGGCGCTCGACGCGGTGGTGCATGTTCGCGCCAACGGCCTGCATCCTCAACCCGGCGTGGGCTATCTGCTACCGATGGGCGTGCGCCCGACTTCAAACGATATTGACCTGGAAATGGACGCCAAGATCGACACGCTGCCGGTGGCGGGCAAGCCGCTGGCGATAGCGGCGAAGCTGGCACTGAGCAACATCAGCGTCAGCGCTGATTCGGTTGAAGTGGCGCGGCTGGAAAAACTCAACGCCAATATCGACGCGATTGATCTTTCGATGGCGGCCATCAACCAGATCGTCGTTCAGGGCGGGCGGTGCCGGTTGGTGCGGAATGCGCGCGGTGAAATCGGCGTGGCCGGCATGCAGGTGATGAAGCCAGATGTCCTCGAAGAGCATCTGGCCGTGCCGCTCACGGCGCTGATGAATATGATCCCGGAGCACTGGGGCATCGGCGAACTCATCCTGCGCGACATGCAGGCTTCGCTTCATGATGAAGCGCTGGCCGGCGGCGCGGCGGCCGATTTAACTACTGCCGATCTGACGGGGAAACTCGACGAAATCAAAATCAATAATTTCTCGGTCGATCATCCCGATGTCGTCACGACGATTCACGGGCTGGCCAGCGCGCCGGGAATGGTTCGCACCATTCGGCTGGATGGCCAGATGCGGCCGCACGCGGCAAAAAAAGACCTCGATCTGGTAATCGGCGCTGAAGGGATACGCCTGGATGCCCTCAAGCCGTACCTCGATTCCTGGGGGTTGGCTTCTGACTACGCCGACGGAACATTCAACGCGAATTTTCATGCCGACCTGACCCCCGGCGCCGGCGGCACGCTTCTCACCAACGCAAAACTTTCCGATGTGGCGATAAAGGACCGCGATCAAAACCTGGCGATGAAGGAAGTGGCGGTCAACGAAGCGCTATGGAACCCGGCACGCGGCATGTTGCATGTGAAGTCGATTGATTTATCAGGCCCCCAGATTCAAACAAAACGCCGGGCGGACGGCGCATTGGCCGCGTTCGGCTTTCACACGCAGCCGGTTTCCAAAAGCCCGCCGAATGTTTCGCCCGCAACCGGTGCGACAAATACTGCAGCCGCTGAACCGCCGCGTCAGAAGCAGGTCATCAAATACATCTTTTCAATTCCGAAGATTCAGATCGACCAGTTGCTGTGGAAGGATGTTCACCTTCAGTTTGATGATCTGGCGGTCACGCCGAATACTTCGATCGCGGCCACCGACGCCGGCGTGGAACTGGATGACTGTATCTTCGATTTTGACCCCGATGACCCGCCGGCACAGCCGGGCAAAATACGCGCCTGGTTCACCGCGCCAAACCTGGCTCAAAGCCTGCTGGCGGAGGGAACATTTGTTCCCCACTCCGACGGCATTTCCGCGGACCTGGCCCTGGATGGAACCGGCATTACTTCACAGTCGCTGGCCGGCTACTTCCAGAATTCCCTCGTTCTTCCGACCCTGGCGGACGGCAGCCTGCATCTGGCAACGCGCGTTTCATTCGGGGTTCAACCCGGAGCGGTCAGCGCGAATTTGTCGATGAATGATCTGGCGTACAAGCAAGGGGCCGCCGATCTGCTGACGGTAGCCAGCGGCGAAGTGTCCGGCGTGACCCTGCGCACGGATGGATTGTCGATTGATCGCATCGCCCTACAGTCGCCGAACATCGCGGCCTCGCGCGAAGCCGATGGCTCGCTTCATTTCGCCGGTGTGAAAATTGTGCCGATTCCAAAGCAAACCCGTTCGACGGACCGGCTGTCACAAATTTATGAGGGCCGAGCCAACGCCACTGCCGCATCCGCCACAGAAAAGAAGCCGATCGAGTTTTCCGCCGCCCTGAAGGAACTGGACGTTAAAGATGCCTCGGTGCAATGGAACGACCGGGCGGTTTCGCCGGAGGCATCGGCTCATCTGACGGCTTCGGCGAACGTGCAGGATTTGGTGTTGAGCAAATCCGCCCCGCCGGCAAAGGTGAGCCTCTCCATGCGCGAGGATCATGCGCTGGACAGCCTGACGATTAGCGGCACGGTGACGCCCTCCCTGTCGGCCCCTGCCGCCAAACTACAGATCAACGCGACGGGAATCCGCGCCGCCACGCTGGCTTCGTATGTGCCGGCCGGCGCAATCGTGAATCTTCAGAATGGAAAATTCTCCGCCGGCATTGATGCATCCACAACCATCAATCCCGCCGGCGGAATCGGCGCGCGATTGCTCGTCGAAAAAATGGACTTCCGCGACGGCGATTCACCGCTCTGCCAACTGGACGCGCTGCGGCTTTATGCAAATCGCATCGACCCGGCGGGCAAGTTCATCATGATTGACGAGGTCGGCATTGACGGTCTTCAAACCAGCGCCGCGCTCGGCAAGGACGGAGCGGTTCGTCTGTTGGGGATAACGCTGAGCGCGCCGTTGCAATCCAAAGTCGCGAACAATGTAGAGGCGGCTGGAGCCGTTGCGCCGGCGCCGGACGCCAGGGCGGTCGGCATCGCCAATCTGGCGGCGGTGGCCAATCAGAAACATCCGCTCATCCGTCTTGAGAAATTGGATATCGGCATCCGCACTCTTTCGGTTTCGGATGAATCGCGGCCCGATGCCGCGGCGCTGACGCTGGCGGATGCGAGCCTGACGAATGCCGGGCCGATCGAGCTTCTGGGGGAAAACCCGCAGTCGCATCCGCCGCTAAATCTGGAACTGGCGGGCGCGTTGAATCCGCTGGTTCGGTCGTTCAAGCTGCATATGGTGGTCACGCCGTTCGATGAGCAGGCCACAGCGAATGTCGATGTTAATCTATCCGGCATTCATGGCGGCGGCGTGACGGAACTGATTCCCGAAATAAAACCCTATTTCGACGGCGCAGCGCTAACCGACGGCCAACTCAAGGCGCAACTGCACGCGCAAATCCGCCAGCCCCGTGCGGACCCGCTTGATCTGGACCTGACCAAGGATTTCGCGGCCGATATAAGTCTGAAAAGCGTTGAATTCCGCAACGCCGCGGGCGGCCCTGTTCTGGCGGGTGTCGGCGAAATCACTTCCGACGATATCCGCGTTCAACCCGGCCGATGGACCATAACCGGCCGTGATCTTCTGGTGAATAATCTCACGGCTTTGGCCATTCGCGACGCGGCGGGCATTCATGTTCTGGGCTGCACGCTCAAGCCCGCGCTCTGGGAAACGCCGCCGGGATTGAACGAAACAACCAAGCCATCGCCGAGCCGTGAAGCCATCCCCGCGGCCTTTGAGAGTTCGCCCGCAACGGCGTCGCCGCCGGCGGGTTCAAGCACCGCCGAGATTACTCTAGGCAAATTCATCGCCAGTGGTTTGTCGGTGAATGTGCAGGACCGCTTGTGCGATCCGCCGCTGATTGTGCCGCTGAGCGGCATGGATTTGGAAGCGCGCGATTTGTCGACGCGAATGTTGAGCGAAGACAAATCCTGCCGTTTCAGCCTGATCATCAACGCCGGCAAGGTCACGCTTCCCAAACGCAACCCATCGAGCGGCGGGCCGTTCACCGAAGACCGCGATCTTTTCTCGCAGGTTGAAGCCGGCGGGATTGTGTCGCTCTATCCAAAGCCGAAGGGCTGGATTAAATCCTCGGTCAGTTCACTGGACCTTGCCGCGCTGTCGGGCGAAGCGAAACGGCTGGGGTTCAATCTCTCTGGCGGCACGTTTGACGGCAGTTCGGATCTCCGCCTCAACGGCGACGGCACGATGCGCGCCCGCGCGAAATTCAGCCTGACCGATCTGGATGTTTCCGAACCGCCCAACGGGCCGGTGATGGCGTTCCTCAAGGTCAACGCGCCGCTCAACATCGCAGTCGCGGCCGTGCAGGATCAGGACGGCTCGATCACCATCCCCGTGGATGTGCCGATTGAATCCGGCCGAATCTCCGGGCCGCAGATTACGCTGGCCGTGACCGGCGCGGTCGCCAGCGTGATCACCACCGCGATTGCTTCCACGCCGATCAAATCCGCCGACGCGGTACTCGGCATTTTCGGAAATGAGAAGCAACCGAAGAACGATCAGCCCCTGACGCTGGCGTTCGCGCCGGGAGATCGCTCCATCGGCCTGCGCGAAGCGCAAACGCTGCAATCGCTTCTGGCGCGAATGAAGGATGATCCAACACTTGAACTGACGCTTCATCAATCATTAGGCGGCGGCGACGTCACCCGCGCGGCCGTCCTGGCCAATCCAACGCCGGAAGACTGCCGTAACCTGGCGTATCAATTGCGGTTGAAAAAAATTGAATTGCTCGACGCCCGCCAGGCCGCGGCGCAGCGAGTGCAAGCGCAGCTTGCCAGCGGATATGGCGCGGACGCGGATGCGACCATCGCGCAATTGCGTGACATCGACGATGCGATCGCCGTAACGGAATCGGCGATGGATCAGATCTACGACATGCTCCGGCCCGGCGCTGATCGCCAGGCCGACCGGCGCACGCGGGCGGCGTGTTTGCAGATTGCTCAGGATCGCCTCGATGGTGTGCGCGATTCACTTCTGGCGGCCCCGATTCCCGGAATCGGCCCGCGCATCAAGACAACCCATGCCACGTTTAATGTCGCGGCAGCCGGAACCTCCAGCGCCGGCGGCGGGAATGGCGGCTCCATCACTATTACGCTGGCGCACAAGAAGAATCAGTGAATAAGGCGAAGAGCGTTCAAGGCTTGGAGAGAAATGTGCTGGTTTCATGCGTTGAAATTTGCTCATTTCCAGACGCAAAGGTATTTTGTGGTCTGGAACGGAGTCCGGGAGTAAATTTTAGTTCAACGGCTGGTGGATATGCCGAGCATCAACTTTCAGAATGACCGCCTGGTCGAAGCAACGGACCCGAATTGCACGCTGCTGCAAGTCTCGCTGGCGGCCGGCATCCCGCACGTTCACGCCTGTGGCGGAAATGCTCGCTGCTCCACCTGCCGCGTCATGGTGCATGAGGGGCTGGAGAATCTCTCCCCGCGAAATCCCGCCGAATTGAAGCTGGCCCTGCGCAAGGGGCTGGAGAGCAATATCCGGCTGGCATGCCAGACCAAAGCCAGGGGTGACGCGCATGTCCGCCGGCTGGTGATCGACGATTCCGACGCGGATTCGGCGATCGCCGCAAGGACGCGATCCACCGGCAAGGAAGTGCGCGTCGCCATCCTCTTCAGCGATATCAAGGATTTCACGCCGCTGTCTGAGAAACAGCTTCCGCATGACATCATTCATATTCTCAACCGCTATTTTCGCCTGCTGGGCGAGATGGTTCTCAAACACGACGGGTATATCGACAAATACATCGGCGACGGAATGATGGCCCTATTCGGTCTGGATGACCCAGACCCAACGTTCGCCTGCCTGGATGCGGTGTCGGCGGCTCTGGAAATTCAGGCGGGTCATGCGGCGATGAACGATTATCTCCACAAGTATTTCGGGATCAGCATTGAAACGCGCGTCGGCATCCATTTCGGCGAAGCCGTCGTCGGACAAATGGGGCATCCGCTCAAGCAGCAGTTCACTGCCATCGGCGACAGCGTGAACGCGGCCAGCCGCGTTGAATCGGCGTGCAAGGCAGCGGGCGTTCATTTTCTGATTTCCGACACGGTCTACCAATTGGTCAAGACGCGCGTGCGCACCGGCAAGGAAGTCTCCGCGCAGCTCAAGGGAAAACAGGGCGACTATCGCCTGTATGAAGTGCTGGAGCTGCTAAACGGGGCGGCGTCGGTCTGGCCGATGGCCAAGCGCGTGCGGCGGAGGCTGCGAACGATCATTTCACGCCAGACTGGGCCGCTGTTTTTAAGACTCGTCTATCACGACGCGGTAACCTACGACCCCGCCACGCAAACCGGCGGCATGAACGGGTCGATTCGATTCCCCCAGGAGCTGTCGTTGCCGGCCAACAATGGCCTGGATAGAGCCATCGAAGCGCTGACGCCGGTAAAGGCGGAGTTCCCCGAAATCTCCTGGGCGGATTTGATCGCTTTATCCGGCGCGGTTGCTGTCTTGCAGGCGGGCGGCCCGGATATCGGGATTCCAGTGGGGCGAAAGGATTCGGACTCGCCCGATCCCGAAGGTCGATTGCCGTCGCCGGATGAGCCATGGGATCCCCTGCGCGAGCGGCTGATGGCGATGGGCTTCACCATGTCGGAACTGGTGGCGATATGCGGGGCGCACACGATGGGCCGGACCAACGGCAGGCCGTTTACAGATGACCCGTTTCGCTTTTCCAACGCGTATTACCGATTGCTGATGCGCGACGAAGAGGCCCGCGCGCACATGCTGCAAACCGACCGCGCCATGGTGTTCGACGGAGAATGCCGGGCGTTCGTGGAGGCGTTCGCAATGGACGAGGCGCTGTTCGCCGCTGAGTTCGCCATCGCGTACCGGAAGCTGACCTTATTGGGGACCGGTCTCTGAGGCAGCGGCGGGAATGGCCGGCTGTGTGGTCGGATGCTTGGTTTTGGCGTCCAGGCGCGGGTCAAAGCGGTTGTCGATATTGCGCACCAGGCTGAAATCCTTCTTGTAATCAACAGGAAGGAAATGCAGCGGCTTGCCGGCCGAAGCGTCCGCGGGGGCATCAGGCTTAAACGAAAGAATCGCCTCGCGCACCTTGGCGGCGAGTTCAGGTTTCAGATTGTAGAACCAGCCGATGGTTGACCGGGGAATCACATCCGAATGATAAATGATTCGATAGTCCTTGGCGGCGACATCGCCGGTCTGAAGCAGCGTTTGCAGCTTGTCGTCGGAAATGGCGGCGGCGCTGTATTCCTTCTGCGCAATCCCCACGATGGATTTCTTCTGGCCCATCGACCAACTGATTGTGTAATCAATATTCGGGCGGAGACCCTGATCGCCCATGAAGATGGCAATCGCGGCGCGATAGCCTGTGATGGAAGAAGGAACCGTGCAGACCAGATCGTGCGATCTCAAGTCGCTGACGGAATTAATCGGGCTGGCGGGTGGAACAATGATGTCCAGATGATTTCCGCTGGCGCCTTCCGCTTCGTCGCCCAACACAGCGGCGGGTTGAAAGCCGTAGTTATCGACGAGGAATGGAGCATCGGCGGCGTGCAATGCCACGATGTGGATTGTGCCGGCCTTAATCCGCGCGAGTTGATCAGGGCCGTTGTCGAAGGCGAGGTCTTCAACCTTGCGACCGGTAACATCAGCGACGTGAGATTCGAGTTTCGACCAATCCAGAACGGCGCTTTCAGTATCGCTGACCAGATGGGCGAAAACCAAGACCTGCGGATCGAGCAGTTGATTCGGCGACGACGGTGAATCGGCCAGCAGACGACCTTGTGCGTCGGTGAAGGTGGGAGCGAGGCCTTTGGTGACCGGATCGACCAGACCCATGCCATGCACGACCAGTTGTTCAGTGGTTTTGACGTCGGCGTTGGTTTGCATGACCTGCCGGGCCGAATTGGCCAGCAATGCGACGGCCCCGACGAGAACCGCGCCCATCACCCAAATCCCCCACCGCCCCACTTCAGCAGGACGACGAACGGGCGGGAGTTGATATTCATTATGGGAATTGTCAGACATTTCGTCAGTGCCTGACAATCAAGTTAAGATTGCGCGTGGCGTTGGTGAATAATGCGCTTGGGAAGGGCAATCGCTGATGGCCGTTTCCGTTCTGGTCCCCTCTCCCGATACTCTGGGAGAGGGATAGGGTGAGGGTCTTTTTCCTAATATCAACTGTTTTTGACATACGGAAGAACCCTCACCCCTACCCTCTCCCAGAGTACCGGGAGAGGGGGAAATGCCAAATGCAATTGCCCTGGGCTTGGCGTTGATGATCATTTGTTCGCTTCCGCCGCCACCGGCGCCGCCGACCACAGTTGGCCGCAATAAAGCCTGCTCAACGCGGCAGGATTGGCTTGAAAGCCAGGGAGATACTTGCCCAGATCATCTTTTGAAATCGTTGAAACCACCCAGACATGGCGAGCCGCATGTAAATCATTCAGCACAGCCGCGTCGGCGTGTTTGTCCAGCAAAATCACCGGGCACGGAATCGGGCGGCAGTAAAAAGCCGTTCCCTCAAAAAGTTTGCGCGGATCGACCAGAAACAAATCCGACGGGCTGGCGAAGACGACAACGTCGCCGGCGCGGACGACGCCGTGAAGATCATTGCCAAGCTCACGCCACTGGCCTTTCCAGTCGTTGTCGATGGGTGGAGTCAGCAGGCACCCCGCGATTGCCGCGGCGGGGAGCAGGTGCATCAGAAACGGCTGCAGAGGCATGGATGAAATCAGCAGATAAAGCGCCGGGGCGGCCGCGAGCGTGAATCTGGGATAGCTGAGGGCTTGCGTGCCTGCGGTAATGTCCATCAGAAAGACCGCGCCGACGCCGCAAGTAAGCCACAGGGCGCACCAGAGCATGGCCGGATTCCGCCGGGCCAGCAGCCATGGCAGCACATACGCGACCAGCATGGCGCCGGAAATCCATTGGGCTTTGCTGGTCGGCTCGGCAAGAAAATTCGCGGGCATCAGGGCCAGCCGCTGGAGCGTGTTGATGACGTGCCCGACGGGGGCTTCGCGCAGCCACATGGCATCTTGATGGGTTTGATAGGCTTGCAATGGAAGGCCGCTGCCGGCGATCACGAGAATCGCCAATGCGATACCGCCGGCGATTGCGGCTTGTCGAAGCGGGCGGCCGCGAAGGGTCATGGCACAGAAGATGGCGACGGCCAGAACCGACGTGACGGCGAGAAAATGCGTGAGCAGCATCGCGGCGGTGCAAATCGCCAGAGCACCGGCACGGCGCCGGCCGGGGCCATATTTCAGCAGTCGGGCGGCGGCGGCGCTGGCGCCCAGGGCCAACGCGGACCACAACGCGTAGCCGCGAGCTTCCTGTGCGTAGACGATCTCAGGCCGCGCCGCCGCCATCACGGCACAAGCCCAGAGCGCCGGAACTACCCCCACGAGGGTTCGGGCCAGATCAAACAGGCATAAAATCGCCGCCAGCGATACCACAACGGATAACGAACGGGCGGCGGTATCCGATATGCCAAAGAGATTCCGCCATATTCGCAGCGCCGCGGCGTAGAGAGGCGGATGAAAATCCGGAGATCGCCAGGTCGCGGCCCACGAGGCTTGTTGCCAGACCCCTGTTAAATCAGGGGGATTAATCGCCCGGTCCAGCGGAAGATTCATCCAATCCCCGAAATGACCGGCAGCGGACATCACCGACGCCCGCTCATCGAACCACATGCTCGGCTTGCCTAGATTATGCAGGCGCAACACCAGCGCGGCAGCGAGGATTGGCAACAAAATGAGCAGCCGGCGGTCCCAGGTTCGCGTGAGCGCGGGTTCAGTCATTCTCCCTCCCCTGGTACGCCGGGGGAGGGTTGGGGTGGGGGTTCTTCTCGCCGACCGGCAAACAGCCCGCACCCTAGCCCTCCCCCTGAGTGCAAGGGGAGGGGATCAGAGTGCGTACATGTTGAAGTCGCGATTGTCATGTTTCCCTGGTTATGTTCCCAAGTTAGCCCAACCATAACTCTTATGATAACATTGCGGCACCATGATTGATTCACCTTATATCGTCGAGCCGGGAAAGAAAGTTCGTTTGAAGGATTGGCCCACCGATGACACCGGCGATTTCAAGGACAAGGAACACGCCGCCCCGGATACCGATAAAAATCTCAAAAAGCTATCCGAGCTTCAGTATCTGATGTACGCCGAGGCGAAGCACTCGCTGCTGATCGTGTTTCAGGCGATGGACGCCGGCGGAAAAGACGGCGCGATCGCGCACGTCTTCGGCGGCGTGAATCCGCAGGGTTGCGCGGTTCACAGCTTCAAAGGCCCCAGCACACTCGAAAAATCCCACGACTTCCTCTGGCGCATTCACGCGGCGGCCCCGCCCCGGGGAATGATCGGCATCTTCAATCGCTCCCACTATGAAAGCGTGCTGGTTGAGCGCGTGAAGAACCTCTGTCCGGAGAAGGTCTGGTCCAGGCGCTACGACTCGATCAACAACTTCGAGCGAATGCTGGCCGATGAGGGGACGACCATCCTGAAGTTTTATCTGCACATCTCCAAGGATGAACAGAAGCGGCGATTGGAAGCGCGGCTGGAAGACCCCGATCGCAACTGGAAATTCAGCCCGAATGATCTGGAGGAGCGGAAGTTCTGGAAGGATTACAACGAGGCGTTCGAGGATTTGCTCGGCAAATGCTCCACGAAATATGCCCCGTGGGTGGTCGTGCCGGCCGACCGGAAATGGTTCAGAAACTGGGTGATTTCAGACATTATCACGCGGACGCTGGATAAATTGGGGATGAAGTTTCCTGATCCGGCGCCGGGGATTGAGAAGATGAAGGTGGAGTAGTGAACAAGCTAGCCTTCTCCACCAACGCCTTCAAGAAGAACACCCTCGACGAAGCCATCTCCGCCATCGCCGCGGCGGGATATCGCGGCGTCGAGATCATGGCAGATATCCCCCACGCCTATCCGGCCAAATTCACCGCACAGCAGCGGGCGGATTTGCGAAGGCAATTGGAAGAACTTCATCTTGTCGTCAGCAATATCAACGCCTTCACGCTTTTCGCGGCTGGCGATACCTACCATCCAACCTGGATCGAAGACGACGCCGCCAAACGCGACGAGCGCATCCACCACACGCTGGCGTGCATCGAACTCGCGGCGGATTTTGCCGCGGGAACCCTCAGCTTGCAGCCCGGCGGCCCGCTATTGGGAACGCGGCTTGAGCCGGCCGAAGGCATGAAGCGATTCGCCGACGGCCTGGAGAGGGTTCTGCCGTTGGCGAAAAAACATCAAATCACGCTGGCGGTTGAGCCGGAGCCGGGGCTGTTGATCCAGACGTCCGCCGAATATTTGGAATTCAAGAAAACCTATTTCGCCGGCGAAGAACGCGTAAAAATGAACTGCGACATCGGGCACCTCTTCTGTGTCGGTGAAGACCCGGCCGCCGTCATTGGCGCGATGCCGGAGCAGATCGCCCATATTCATCTTGAGGATATTGGAGCCAATCGTGTCCACCAGCATCTGGCGCCGGGCAACGGAGTCATTGATTTTCGCTCCATCTTCGCGGCACTTGATGCGATCGCATATCAGGGTTGGGTGACGGTCGAGCTATACCCGTATGAGGCGACGGCCGCGGAAGTGGCCCGATCGGCGTATGGGTACCTCTCGGGATTGAATCGGTCATAACATGCGCACGTCGGCGGACTATCGCTGAGGTCTTGGGGCAAGGTGCAGGTACAACTCCGCCGGGATGAATTTGATCGGTCGTCGTCCCGATTCCCGGCAAGCTCATGCCGCTCGCCGATCCTTGGTGAATGTAATCCTCGCTCGATAGCCCAACGAAAGGAGGACGCGGAGCATCAGGTCGGTTGAGACGTGGCTGGTATCGCGGTTGAGGATCGCGGTCAGACGGGTGCGCGAAGTATGCGCGACTTTGGCTGCTTGCGCGTGGGTCAGACCTGATTTGCCAACCGCCTCGATGAGCTTGTCGTTGATGGTCCGCCGCATCTCCATTTCCACGGCGTCGGCGGCAGACAGCCCAAAGGCCTCGGCAAGCTCCGCGGCGGTGCGGGTCACAATGGGTTTAATTCGCTTCATAAAGCATCTCCTTCAATCGTTTGCGGCCCAGTTCAATTTCATGCTGCGGCGTCTTCTGCGATTTTTTTCGCGATCGCGTGAAAGACCAGGACGCCATGCTCGAATCGCACTACACAAAAATGCACGATAAATTCCGGATCGGTCACGAACACGCAATTCACGCACGCCCGGCGCGACGGCCGGCATGGGCCGACTCAAAGGCATTCCCAAGGCCTCACCCCGCTGCAAGTCGAGTACCGCCTCTCCGAGCGCATGCCGCGCGGCTTTGGGAATCGCCCGGATTACTTCAATCGCCTTGGGGTGAAAGGTTGCGCCATGCACGCAGGAATTTGTCTCATATTTGAGACTTTATGTCAACTTAAATCGCTTGGTGACGGTGCCCAATTCGCCATTCATCCGCCCGAAATACCCGCCGCCCACCCCTCCGGCGGCTTTCCAATTGACGAATTATGCGCCTTCCCTCGCTCAATATGAATTGACCAACTCCCCCGCCCCCTGCTAAACTTCGATCTGCGGAGTCCTCGCCTACGTTGTCCTGGCTTCCTGCTTGGAGGTTTGATGCCCCCGGTTAATTCGCAAGGTTCACGCGGCGGTCTGGTGGCCGCTGTGGTTGCTTTCACTGTCCTCTTTGTCGCCGCCACCATCTTCGCCATCTATTACGGCGTGCAGTATTCCAAAGACGAAGAATCGTTGACCGAATTGAAGACACGCTATCGCGACGTCGTCCAGGATCTCGGCAGCCAGGATATCACCAATCTCAAGGCACAAGCCCGCTCCGACACCAAACTCGTCGAGCAGACCGCCCTCGCCGAGGCAGTCAGCCAGAGGAATGCGCTGCGGCAGAAAATGATCGGCTTGCAGGCGCCGGCGGCCGCTCCTTCGCCCGATCAATCGCCCGACCAGGCGCAAGCCAGCGACATCAGCGACACCATGACCGCCGCTCAGAAGGCTCTCGATACCGCCAACGCCATGCAAGGCCCCGGCAACGCCAAGTTCACCGCCGACAATCTCGTGGCCGCGATGAACAACATGACCACAGTCATCAGCGAGCTGAAGCGACAGGTCGCGGACGCCAACGCCAAACGCGACCAGGCGATCGCCCAGGCAGGCAAGGATTCCCAGGCCGCCCGCGACGCGCAGGGAAAGGCGGATTCGGTGGTCACGGCAACCCAGACCGCCATGCAGCAACAGGTTGACGCGGCCAACGACGCGATCAAGAAATCGCGCGACGACGCCACCTCCGTGCGGCATACCTTCGACGACGAGCAGCGCTCGGCCAGCGCGGCGCTGGAAGCCGCCGATAAGCGACGGGTGGATATCTCCAACGCACTCGACACCGCCAACAAGCGCAACAACGTATTGACCGCGCGTCTGTCGGGTCGGCGCATCGACGTTGAAGACCCCGTGGTTCGCCGCCCGGAAGGACAGATCATCAGCATTTCCGGCTCAGATGTGGCCTATATCAATCTCGGCCAGGGCGACCAGATCGTGCCGGGCATGACCTTTGAAGTTTACGACAAGAATCTTCCCCTCCCCAAGCTCGGCGACGGCACCAGCGATCAGGACCTGCCGGTCGGCAAGGCCTCAATAGAAGTGACCAAGGTTCTGGCCAACAGCTCGCAATGCCACGTCAGCGGCCTCGCCCCCAATCAGCAGCTTGTGGAAGGCGACCGCATCCTCAACCTCATTTACGACCGCAACGTGAAATTCAATTTTTACGTCTACGGCAACTTTGACGTCCGCACCAGCGGGCATGCCACCGCAGCCGATGCGGATGTGATCAAACGCCTGGTCACCCAATGGGGCGGAAGCGTGGATGACAAGCTCGACGTGCAGACGGATTTCGTCGTGATTGGCGACCCGCCCGAAGTTCCCAGCTATACAACCGACGAATTGAAGGATCCGCTCAACGAGCAGAACCTGGCCAACGCCAAGCGCGATCTCGACCTATACGCGAAGATCGTGGTCCTCGCGGCGGACCTGCACATCCCGATCATGAACCAGACCCGGTTTTTGTTCTTCACCGGATTTTCTGATTTGGCGCAGCGGTAGACCGGGTACGCCTGATGGTTTGCTCGTTCCGAAAGTGAATCCATCCACATTTTGTTTGTTCGGCAGTGGATAACCTGCCGCGCTGCGCGATCGCATTCCACGCGTCGGCCGCTTTCCACTTATAGTGGGACCTCTTTGCCCCTATGGGGCAATCTGGTAAATTGGAATTCATCCACGGAAGGGTCACGTCATGAGTCAGTTGCTCGACTCCGCCGCCGCATCACAACTCGAACGAATGCCGCCCCACTCCATCGAGGCGGAGATGTGCCTGCTGGCCGCGATGATGCTCGATAAGGACGTGGTCGGCCAGTCCATTTCACTCATCGACCGCGACGCGTTCTTCCAGCCTGATCACCAGATCATCTACGACGTGCTCATCAAGCTCTTCGAGCAGAACCGCCCGATCACCGCGGTCATGGCCCGCGAAGAGCTGAACAAGAAGCAGTTGCTCGAGGAGGTCGGCGGCTCAGCCTACCTGGCGGCGATCCTCAACAGCGTACCCGACGCCTCTCAGGGCGTGCATTACGCCGAGATCGTCCGCGAAAAATACATGTTGCGGCAGTTGATTTCGGCGAGCAATGAAATCCTGCGCGACGCCTACGGCCCTCACGACCGCGCCGACCTGGTGCTCGACAACGCCGAAAAGAAGATATTCGCCATCGCGGAGAAGAAGGTCGGCCAGTCGATGGAGCCGATGCACAAAGTGCTTCACGATGTGCTGGAGTCAATCGAGAACAACGAGCGCACCGGATTGAAGACCGGGTTTTTCGACCTCGACGAGATGCTCAACGGCCTGCAGGCCGGCGAAATGATCGTGATCGCGGCGCGTCCGTCGATGGGCAAGACGGCGCTGGCGATGAACATCATCGAGTACATCGCCGCCGACACGCAACTGCCGTGCGCGGTGTTTTCGCTGGAAATGAGCAAGCAGCAACTGGCCCAGCGCCTGATTTGCAGCCGCGGCGAAATCGACGCCCATAAACTGCGCCGGGGAATGCTCCAGTCGCAGGAGTATCACAAGCTGGCCATGGTGGTGGGCGAGCTGTCCAAGGCCCCGATCTGGGTCGACGACTCGGCCAGCCTTTCGCCGCTGGAATTGCGCGCCAAGGCGCGGCGGCTGAAATCGCAGCACGACATCAAGTGCGTGATGGTGGACTACCTGCAACTGATGGACAACCCCGGGCCCGAAAGCCGCCAGCAGCAGATCACGGAAATCTCCCGTTCGCTGAAGGCGGTGGCGCGTGAGTTGAATGTGCCGGTGATTGCGCTGTCGCAGCTCAATCGAGCCAGCGAAGGCCGCGACGGCCATCGACCGCGGATGAGCGATCTGCGTGAAAGCGGGAGCATCGAGCAGGACGCCGACGTGGTCATGCTGCTGCACCGCGAAGACTACTACCGCATGAGCGAGCCGGATTTCCAGCCGGATAACATTGCCGAATTGATTATCGCCAAGCAGCGTAACGGCCCGACCGGCACCGCGAAACTCACTTTCCTCAATCGCAGCACGCGGTTTGTGAATTTGTCCGCGCAGTCGGATCCGTTTCAATAAGCAGTATCGTTGTCGCGGTAGAAGCCCCCCCTGCCCTCCTCCGGAGTACGAGGGGAGGGGGATAAGAGCCAAAGGAAAAGCCCGGCGTTTTTAGCGCCGGGCTTTGACCTCAACCGTCTCGGTTTTTTCTTCAAACTTTCAAATCAAATCATCGCTCACGCCACGCGGAGGCCGCCGAGGCCGCCGCCGCTGGGGGTGAAGCTGAAGAGAACCGAATTATCCTTGCCGCTGAAGATGGTGACCAGCGACATTCCCGGCCCGCTGGCCGCGACGATGTCTGCGAAGCCGTCGTTGTTGAAATCACCCGACGCCACCGCAACTCCGCCGGCGAAGCTGGAACCGAAGGCCAGGAAGCTCTGGATGCGGGTCAGTGTATGGCCGTCAACCACGCGCACCAGCGGCTGGCCGCCGGTTGTTTCCGAGGCGATCAGGTCCGGCGTGCCGTCGTCGTTCACATCGCCGGTGGCGATAAACGCCCCGCCGGTGTAGGTGGACTGGAACGGGTTCGCGGTGCCCAGAAGAGTCTGCGTGCCAAGCAGGATTGCCGACCCGCTGAAGATTTCGATCTGCGGGCGCTGGCCGCCGCCGTTCTGGATGGTGACGACATCGGCATGACCGTCGTTGTTGAAATCAGCCGACGCGACGGCGACGCCGCCGGTGTAGGCGTTCGCGTAGGGCTGGAAGTCCGCGATCTGGGCAAAGGTCTTGCCATTGTAGATGTGGACGCGGCTGATCACACCGCCGCCCTGCCCAACAATGATGTCCGGCGTGCCGTCACCATTGACATCGCCGGCGGCTACAAAGATTCCGCCGAGATAGGTGTTACCAAAGGCCAGGAAGCTGGTGATGAGCGAGCCCGTCTTGCCATCGAAAATCTTGACCCGCGGCACGCCGCCGACGCCCCCGCCGACAATGATGTCCGGCGTACCGTCACCATTGAAATCAGCCGTGGCAACACGTGACTGGGTCGCATGGCCGCCGGGGAACGGCGTGAGTTGCAGAGCGGTTGAGCCGTCGGGGTAGCTGACGACCACGGTGCCGTTCTGGTTTCCAACCACGATGGTCGGCGGGGCGACAATTGTGAGCGTGAAGTTCTGCATGACGCTTCCGCCCACGCCGTTGACGGCGGTGATGGTGAGCGTATAAACGCCGCCGCTATTATCCGCCGGTGTTCCGGCAAGAGTGGCGACGCCGTTGTGGGCGTCCACGAAGGTCAGGCCGCTGGGGAGGGTTCCAGATTCAGTGATTGCCGCGACCGGGAAGCCGCTCGTGCGGACCTTGAACTTGGACGAGACGCCGCCGTTGAAGCTGACGCTGCTCGCGTTGGTGAACGCCTCCGCCTGATGGACCGTCAGAGTAAACGCCTGAGTGGCGGCAGAGCCGACGCCGGTGCTGGCGCTAAGGCTCAGGACATAGCTTCCGCCGCTCAGAGCGGCCGGCGTGCCGCTGAGGGTCGCGGTGCCGTTGTGGTTATCCGTGAACGTTACGCCGCCGGGGAGCGCGCCGGTTTCGGTAATCGTATTGGTCGGGAACCCGGTGGTTGTAATGGTAATTGAGCCGGCGGTTCCGGTGGTGAATGTCGCGCTGCTGACGCTGGTGAAGGCCGGAGCCTGATCAACCGTCAGCGTGAACGACTGCGTGGCGTTGGCGCCGAGGCCGTTGTTACCTGTCAGAGTCAGGGCGTAAGAAGCACCGGCGGATGCACCGGGCGTGCCGGCGATCGTGGCGGTTCCATCGTGGTTGTCAGTGAAGGTCACGCCGCCGGGCAGACCGCCGCTTTCAGTAACCGCGGCGATCGGGAACCCGGTGGTGCTGATGGTGAATGTTCCAGCGGTTCCCGTCGTGAAGGTTGCGTGATTGCTGCTGGTGAAGGCGGTCGCCTGATCGACGGTCAGAGTAAAGTTCTGCGTTGCATCCGGCGTGACGCCGTTGACCGCGCCGATCGACAGAACATACGTTCCACCGGCCGAAGCGCCCGGCGTGCCGCTAAGTGTGGCCGTGCCGTCGTGGTTATCGACGAAGGTCACACCGCTCGGGAGCAAGCCGGATTCCGAAACGACGGCGATCGGGAAATCGGTGGTCGAAACGGTAAACGTGCCGGCGGCGCCGGTGTGGAATGTGGCGTGGTCGGTGCTGCTGATGACCGGGGCCTGCTGGACGGTGAGCGTAAACGCCTGAGTGGCGTCGGAGCCGACGCCGTTGTTGGCGTCCAGCGCCAGGACAACGGTTCCGCCGGAGCCGGAGTTGGCCGTGCCGGCGATGGTCGCAGTGCCGTCACCGTTGTCGGTGAAGATCAGACCGCTGGGCACGCTGCCGATTTCCGTCATGACCGAGGCGGGGAATCCTGAGGAACGGATGGTGAACGTGCCGGCGTGGCCGGTCGTGTAGGTAAAGTGATTGGCCGTGGTGATGGCCGGGGCCTCATCAACGGTGAGGACGAAGAGTTGGGTCGCGTCGGGCGACACGCCGTTGGTGGCGGTGAGATTCACCTCATAGGTTCCGCCGGTGCCGACGGAGGGAGTGCCGGAAATCACCCCGGTGGTGGAGTTGAGGGTAAGCCCATCGGGCAGCGAATCGTCATCGCTGTAGGTCGCCGACGGAACACCGGAAGAAGTCACGGTAAAGCTGCCGGCCGAGCCGGCAATGAAAGTCGCCTGGTCGTCGCTATTGATCGTCGGAGCCTGATTAACCGTCAGCGTGAAGCTCTGCGTGGCGTTGGTGCCGACGCCGTTGGCGGCCGTAAGCGTGAGGTTGTAATTGCCGCCCGTGAAGTTCATCGGTGTGCCCGCCAGCGTGGCGGTGCCGTCACCGTTGTCGGTAAGAGTAACGCCCAGGGGAAGCGAGCCGGACTTGGTGATGGCGTTCGTCGGGAAGCCGGTGGTGGAAACGGTAAAGGTGCCGAAGGCGCCGGCAACGAAAGTTGTGCTGGCGGTGCTGGTGATGGCCGGGGCTTGGTCAACCGTGAGCGTAAAGGCCTGAGTTGCGTTCGGTGAAACGCCGTTGCTCAGGGTGATCGTCACATTATAAGTTCCGCCGGCGCCGGCTTCGGGCGTGCCGGAGAAGATGCCCGTGGAGGAATCAAGACTCACGCCGCTCGGGAGCGTGCCGGTGGCATGGTAAGTGATGGAGGGGAAGCCGGTGGAGGTCACGGTGAACGAACCGGCGCTACCGGTGGTGAACGTTGTGTTGTTGGCGCTTGTAATCGAGGGGGCTTCAAAGACCGTCAGGCTGAACGTCTGTGTCGCATTGGTCCCGACTCGGTCGGCGGCGGTGATGGTGATTGTATAGGTTCCGCCGGTTGTGGCGTCGGGCGTGCCCGCGAATGTGCCGGTGTTGTCGCCGTTATCGGTGAACGTCACACCGCTGGGGAGCGAGCCGGTTTCGATGATCGCGTCGGTCGGGAAGCCGGTCGTAATGACCGTGTAGCTGCTGGCGGAGCCGACGGTAAACGTGGTGTGGTTCACGCTGGTGATGGCCGGGGCCTGATCAACCGTCAGAGTGAAGGTCTGCGTCGCATTGGACCCGACGCCATTGGCGGCGGTGAGCGTGAGGGTAAATGTTCCGCCGCTAAGGGCGGCCGGAGTTCCGGCCAGAGTGGCGGTGCCGTCACCGTTATCGGTGAGCGTCACGCCGCTGGGGAGCGAGCCGGATTCGGTAATCGCGTTGATCGGGAATCCGGTCGTAATGACCGTGTATGTGCCGGCCGTACCGACGGTGAAGGTTGTGTGATCGGCGCTGGTGATGGCCGGGGCCTGATCGACCGTCAGTGTGAAGCTCTGCGTGGCATTGGAGCCGACGCCGTTGGCGGCGGTGATGGTGAATGAATAGATTCCGCCGGTGGCGCCGGCTGGGGTTCCGGCCAGTGTGGCGGTGCCGTTGCCGTTATCGGTGAGCGTCACGCCGCTGGGGAGCGAGCCGGTTTTAGTGATGGCGTTGGTCGGGAAGCCGGTGGTGGTAATCGTGTAGGTGCCGGCTGATCCCACGGTGAAGGTGGTGTTGTTAACGCTGGTGATGAACGGGGCCTGATTGACCGTCAGCGTAAAGCTCTGTGTCGCATTGGAGCCGACGCCGTTGGCCGCGGTAAGCGTGAGCGTATAGGTTCCGCCCATTGCAGCCGCGGGAGTGCCGGCGAGAGTGGCGGTGCCGTCGCCGTTATCCGTGAGCGTCACGCCGCTGGGAAGCGAACCGGTTTCGGTGATGGCGTTGGTCGGAAAGCCGGTCGTGGTGATCGTGTAAGTGCCGGCCGATCCGACGGTGAAGGTGGTGTTGTTAACGCTGGTGATGGCCGGGGCCTGATCGACGGTCAGCGTAAAGCTCTGCGTCGCATTGGAGCCGACGCCGTTGGCCGCGGTCAGCGTGAGCGTATAGGTTCCGCCGGAAGAAGCGGCGGGAGTTCCCGCCAGCGTGGCGGTGCCGTCGCCGTTATCGGTAAGCGTCACGCCGCTGGGAAGCGAACCGGTTTCGGTGATCGCGTTGGTCGGGAAGCCGGTCGTGGTGATGGTGTAAGTGCCGGCTGATCCGACCGTGAATGTCGTGTTGTTAACGCTGGTGATCGCCGGGACCTGATCGACCGTCAGCGTGAAACTCTGCGTCGCATTGGAGCCGACGCCGTTGGCCGCGGTAAGCGTGAGCGTATAGGTTCCACCAGTTGCGGCCGCGGGAGTTCCGGCCAGCGTGGCGGTGCCGTCGCCGTTATCCGTGAGCGTCACGCCGCTGGGAAGCGAACCGGTTTCGGTGATGGAATTAGTTGGGAAGCCGGTGGTGGTGATGGTGTAAGTGCCGGCGGATCCGACGGCGAAGGTGGTGTTGTTGACACTGGTGATCGACGGAGCCTGATCGATCGTGAGCGTGAAACTCTGCGTGGCATTGGAGCCAATGCCGTTGGCCGCGGTCAGCGTGAGCGTATAGGTTCCGCCGGTTGCAGCCGCGGGGGTTCCAGCGAGCGTGGCGGTGCCGTCGCCGTTATCCGTGAGCGTCACACCGCTGGGAAGCGAACCGGATTTGGTGATGGCGTTGGTCGGGAAGCCGGTGGTGGTGATCGTGTAAGTGCCGGCTGATCCCACGGTGAAGGTGGTGTTGTTGACACTGGTGATCGACGGAGCCTGATCGATCGTGAGCGTGAAACTCTGCGTGGCATTGGAGCCGACGCCGTTGGCGGCGGTGAGCGTTATGGCATAGGTTCCGCCGGTGCCTGAGGCGGGTGTGCCGGAGAGAACGCCGGTGGTGGAATTAAGCGAAACACCGCTGGGGAGCGAACCGGATTCGCTGTATGTCGCGGCGGGGAAGCCGGTGGATGTCACCGAGAATGTGCCGGTGCTGCCGGTCGTGAACGTGGTGCTGCTGCCGCTGGTGATGGCCGGAGCCTGATCGATGGTCAGGAATAATGTCTGCGTCGCATTGGAGCCGACGCCGTTGGCGGCGGTGATCGTGATGGAATAGATGGCGCCGGTTGCGGCGGCAGGCGTTCCGGCGAGAGTCGCGGTGCCGTCGCCGTTATCGGTAAGCGTCACGCCGCTGGGGAGCGAGCCGGTCTTGGTGATCGAGTTGGTCGGGAAGCCGGTGGTGGTAATTGTAAAAGTACCGGCGGAGCCGACGGTGAAGGTGGTGTTGTTCGCGCTGGTGACGGCCGGAGCCTGGTCAACGACCAGAGCGAACGATTGAGCGCTGGTGGTGCCAAATACGTTGGTGGCGGTAAGACTGATGTTGTAGCTGCCGCCGGTTCCGGCGGCGGGAGTGCCGGCGAGAACGCCGGTCGTGCCGTTAAACGTCACGCCGGTCGGAAGCGCGCCGGTTTCATTGAACGTGGGAGCGGGGAATCCGGTGGCAGTGACCGTGAACGTGCCGCTGGAACCAGTGGTAAAGGTTTGGGTGTTCGCACTGGTAATCGCCGGCACGGAGCCGACGGTGAGAGTAAATGCCTGGTTGGCCGTATTAACAACGTTGGTGGCGCCGAACGAGATGCCGTAGACGCCGCTGGTGCCGGGGGCAGGCGTGCCGGCGAGCGTGCCGGTGCCGTCACCGTTGTCGGTGAAGGTTACGCCGCTCGGAAGAGCGCCGGTCTCACTCAAAACAGCGGTTGGGAAGGCGAGCGTCGTTAGCGTAAATGTGTCGGCGTTGTTGACCAGGAAATTCGCGGAGCTGGCGCTCGTGTAGGTCGGCGATTGATTGACGGTGAACGCAAACGATTGCGTGCCGTCCGGAGAAGTGCCGTTGGAGGCGGTGAGGGTCAGCATGTAGATGCCGCCGGTGGTGGCGCCCGGAGTTCCGGAAATTGTGGCGGTGCCGTCGCCGTTGTCATGGAGCGTTACTCCACTGGGCAGCGATCCGCTCATGGTAATCGCGGCAACCGGGAAGCCGGTGGTGTGGACAACAAAAGTATTTGGCGAGCCTGCCTGGAAGGCTTCGGTGTTCGGGCTGGTGAAGGTCGGAGCCTGATCAATGGTGAGCGTGAAGCTCTGCGTGCCATTGGGTGACGTTCCGTTAGCGGCGGTTAACGTGATGACATAGATTCCGCCCGTCGCGGCGGCGGGGGTGCCGGCGAGAGTGGCCGTGCCGTCGCCGTTATCCGTGAGCGTCACGCCGCTGGGGAGCGATCCGCTCTTGGTGATCGCGGCGGCCGGGAAGCCCGTGGTGATGATCGTGTAGCTGCCGGCTGCGCCAACCGTGAAGGTCCTATGATTCACGCTGCTGACCGTCGGGGCCTGATCGATGGTCAGCGTGAAGCTCTGCGTGGCGTCGGAGCCAATGGAGTTGGTGGCGGTAATCGTGATGGCGTAGGTTCCGCCGGTGCCGGCGGCGGGCGTGCCGGACAGCACGCCAGTGGTGCTGTCGAGCGTAACGCCGCTGGGGAGCGCACCGGATTCACTGAACGTCGGCGCGGGGAATCCGCTGGCGGTGACGGTGAATGATCCGGCCGAGCCGACGGTAAACGTCGCGTGATTGACGCTGGTGACGGCCGGGGCCTGATCAACCGTGAGCGTGAAGCTCTGCGTCGCGTCGGGCGAGGTGCCGTTGGCGGCGGTGAGAGAAATCACATACGTTCCGCCTGTTGAAGCGCCGGGTGTGCCGGCGAGAGTCGCGGTGCCGTCGCCGTTATCTGTGAGCGTCACGCCGCTGGGGAGCGAACCGCTCTCGGTAATTGCGGCGGCCGGGAAGCCGGTGGTGGTAATCGTGTAGCTGCCGGCGGAGCCGACGGTAAAGGTGGTGTTATTATCACTGGTAATCGCGGGAGCCTGATCGACGGTGAGCGTGAAACTCTGCGTCCCGTCGGAGCCGATCCCGTTGGCGGCGGTCAGCGTAATGGCAAATGTTCCGCCGGTTGCGGCGTCGGGAGTGCCGGCGAGAGTCGCCGTGCCGTCGCCGTTATCCGTAAGCGTCACTCCGCTGGGCAGCGATCCGGATTCCGTGATCGCGGCAGCGGGGAAGCCGCTCGTCGTGATGGTGAACGTGCCGGCAGCGCCAACAGTGAAAGTCGTGTTGTTGGCGCTGGTGACGGCCGGAGCCTGATCAATCGTCAGCGTGAAGGATTGCGTGGCGTTGGAGCCGACGCCGTCGGCGGCGGTGAGCGTGATCATGTAGGTTCCGCCCGTCGCGGCGGCGGGTGTTCCGGCCAGCGTCGCGGTGCCGTCGCCGTTATCCGTGAGTGTCACGCCGCTGGGCAGCGAGCCGCTCTTGGTAATCGCGTCAGCCGGGAAGCCGGTGGTGGTGATCGTGTAGCTGCCGGCCGAGCCGACAGTGAACGTCGTGTGATTGACGCTGGTGATGGCCGGCGCCTGATCAACGGTGAGCGTGAAGCTCTGCGTCGCGTCGGAGCCGATGCCGTTGGTCGCGGTCAAAGTAATGGTAAACGTTCCGCCCGTCGCGGCGGCGGGAGTGCCGGCGAGCGTCGCGGTTCCGTCGCCGTTATCCGTGAGCGTCACGCCGCTGGGAAGCGAGCCGCTCTTGGTGATCGCCGTGGTCGGGAATCCGGAGGTGGTGATCGTGTAGCTGCCGGCAGCGCCAACGGTAAAGGTCGTGTGATTCGTGCTCGTGATGGCCGGAGCCTGATCAATCGTGAGGGTGAAGCTCTGCGTTGCGTCGGTGACAACGCTATTAGATGCAGTGATCGTCAAGGAATAAGTTCCACCCGTCGCGGCGTCCGGCGTTCCGGCGAGCGTCGCGGTGCCGTCGCCGTTATCCGTGAGCGTCACACCGCTGGGGAGATCGCCGCTTTCAGTGATGGCCGCGTTCGGGAAGCCGGTCGTGGTGATCGTGAAACTTCCGGCCGAACCGACCGTGAAGGTCGTGTTGTCGGCACTGGTGATCACCAGGGCCTGATCCACGGTGAGAGTGAAGCTCTGCGTCGCGTCGGAGCCGATGCCGTTGGCCGCGGTCAAAGTAATGGTAAACGTTCCGCCCGTCGCGGCATCGGGAGTGCCGGCGAGAGTCGCGGTGCCGTCGCCGTTATCCGTGAGCGTGACGCCGCTGGGGAGCGAGCCGCTCTTGGTGATCGCGGTGGTCGGGAATCCGGTCGTGGTAATCGTATAACTGCCGGACGAGCCAACGGTAAATGTCGTGTGATTCGTGCTGGTAATCGCCGGAGCCTGGTCAATCGTGAGCGTGAAGCTCTGCATGTCATTCGAGCCGACGCTGTTGGCGGCCGTCAGCGTGATGCTATAAGTTCCGCCCGTCGTGGCGTCGGGAGTGCCGGCGAGAGTCGCGGTGCCGTCGCCGTTATCCGTGAGCGTGACGCCGCTGGGGAGCGAGCCGGATTCCGTGATCGCGGCGGCGGGGAAACCCGTCGTGGTGATGGTGTAGCTGCCGGCGGAGCCGGTGGTGAAGGTCGTATTGTTGACGCTGGTGATGGCCGGGGCCTGATCAACCGTGAGCGTGAACGATTGGCTGCCGTTGGAGCCGACGCCGTTGGCGGCGTGCAAAGTAATCGTATAGGTTCCGCCCGTCGCGGCGGCGGGAGTGCCGGCCAGGGTCGCGGTGCCGTCCCCGTTATCCGTGAGCGTGACGCCGCTGGGGAGCGAACCCGTCTTGGTGATCGCGGCGACCGGGAAGCCGGCGGTGGTGATCGTGTATGTGCCGGAGGAGCCGACGGTAAACGTCGTGTGGTTTGTGCTGGTGACAGTTGGAGCCTGATCGACCGTCAGCGTAAACGACTGCGTGCCGTCCGGCGAGAAACCATTGGACGCATTGAGCGTGATGACGTAAGTCCCGCCCGTCGTGGCATCAGGAGTGCCGGCGAGAGTCGCGGTGCCGTCGCCGTTGTCCGTGAGCGTCACGCCGCTGGGAAGCGAGCCGCTCTCAGTAATGGCGGCATTCGGAAGACCGGTGGTTTGTACCGTGAACGAACCGGCCGAGCCGGTGGTGAAGGTCGTGTTGTTGGCGCTGGTGATCGTCGGGGTCAGTCGCACATTCAGCGTGAAGCTTTGGATCGCGTCAGTGCCAATGTTGTTGCCCGCGTCGATGCTGAGGGAATATGTGCCCTCTTGTCCGCCGGAGGGCGTACCCGCAAGCGTGGCGGTGCCGTCGCCGTTGTCGGTGAAGGTCACGCCGGTCGGCAATGCGCCGATCTCGGCAAGCGCCGCGACAGGATAACCGGTGGAATGGAACGTGAACGACCCGGCGTCGCCAACGATGAAATTAGTGCTGCTGGCGTTGGTGATGGTCGGAGCGCCGTAGACGGTCAGCGTGAAAGTCTGCATGGCATTGGGCGATGTGCCGTTGCTGGCAGTAATGGTCATGACATAAACGCCGCCGCTGCCGACCGCGGGTGTGCCGTTGATCTGCGCGGTGCCGTTCCCCTCGTCAACGAAGGTTACGCCGGAAGGCAGTGATCCGGATTCAGTGATCGTGGCGGTCGGGAAGCCGGTGGAGTGAACAATGAAATGACCGCCCGAGCCGATCGCGTAGGACTGAGTCGCCGCGCTGGTAATGGCCGGAGCCTGGTGGACGGTGAGCGTGAAGCTCTGCGTCGCGTTGGAGCCGACGCTGTTGGCGGCAGTCAGTGTAATGACAAAGGTTCCGCCGGTTGCGGCGGCTGGAGTTCCGGCGAGAGTGGCAGTGCCGTCGCCGTTATCCGTGAGCGTGACGCCGCTGGGGAGCGAGCCGCTCTTGGTGATGGCGGTGGTCGGGAAGCCGGTGGTGGTAATCGTGTAGGTGCCGGCGGAGCCGACGGTGAAGGTCGTGTGATTGACACTGGTGATGGCGGGGGCCTGATCAACCGTGAGCGTGAAGCTCTGCGTCGCGTCGGAGCCGACGCCGTTGGCGGCCGTCAATGTAAGCGTAAATGTTCCGCCGGTGGAAGCGGCTGGTGTTCCGGCGAGAGTCGCGGTGCCGTCGCCGTTATCCGTGAGCGTGACGCCGCTGGGAAGCGAGCCGGATTTGGTGATGGTGGTGGCTGGGAACCCGGTGGTTGTGACGGTGAATGAGCCGGCCGAGCCGACGGTGAATGTCGCGTTATTCGCGCTGGTGATGGCGGGGGCCTGACCAACTGTCAGCGTGAAGTTCTGCGTGGCGTCGGAGCCGATGCCGTTGGTGGCGGTGAGCGTGATGGCGTACGTTGTTCCGGTCGCGGCGTCGGGAGTTCCCGCCAGGGTGGCGGTGCCGTCGCCATTATCCATGAATGTCACGCCGCTGGGGAGCGAGCCGCTTTCGGTGATCGCGCCGATGGGGAATCCGGTGGTGGTGATGGTGTCAGAGCCGGCCGAGCCGACAGTGAATGTCGCGTGATTTGTGCTGCTGACGCTGGGGGCTTCGTCAATCGTCAAGGTAAACGATTGCGTGGCGTCGCTGCCGACGCTGTTGGTCGCGGTCAGCGTGAGGGCGTAGGTTCCGCCGGTGTTCGTGGCGGGCGTGCCGGAAAGCGCGCCTGTGGTGCTGTTGAGCGTGATGCCGCTGGGGAGCGCGCCGGTTTCACTGTAGGTCGGCGCGGGGAATCCGCTGGCTGTCACCGCGAAGCTGGCGGTGCTGCCGACCGTGAAGGTGGAGTTGTTGGCGCTGGTGATGGAAGGGGCCTGATCAATCGTGAGCGTGTAATTCTGTGTGGCGTCGGAGCCAACGCCATTGGCCGACGTGATCGTGAACGTATAGGTGCCGCCGGTGGCGGCGGCGGGAGTTCCGGCCAGGGTCGCGGTGTCATCGCCGTTATCGGTGAACGTCACGCCGCTGGGAAGCGAGCCGGATTCAGTGATGGTTGAATCGGGATAGCCCGTGATGGTGATGGTGGTCGAGCCGGCCGAGCCGACGGTGAACGTGTGCGTGCTGCCGCTGGTGACGGCCGGGGCCTGATCAACCGTGATCGTGAAGCCCTGGGACGCATCGGGCGCAAATCCATTGATCCCATGCAGCGTGATCGCATAACTGCCGCCGGCGCTGGCGCCGGGAGTGCCAGCGAGGGTGCCGGTGCCGTCGCCGTTATCCGTGAGCGTGATTCCGCTGGGCAGGCCGCCGGTTTCGGTGATGGCCGCCGTCGGATAGCCGGTCGTGGTAACGGAAAACGAAGCGGTCGAGCCAGTCGTGAAGGTTACATTGTTGGCGCTGGTGACCGATGGCGGCACGCCGAGCGTGAGAGTCAGCGTCTGGGTCGCGTCGCTATCGATGCCATTGCCGGCGTCGAGACTCAGGGAGTAGACGCCCTGAGTGCCGTTGGCGGGAGTGCCGGAAATGGTGGCGGTGCCATCGCCATTATCGACGTAGGAAAGTCCGCTGGGAAGCGAGCCGGTTTCGGCGATTGAAGGCGCGGGGAATCCGTGCGTGGTGATGGTGAAGGAGTGCGAGCTGCCAACAGTGAAGTTGGCGGCATTGCTGCTGGTGATGGCGCTGTCTTCGATGACTTCGAGGCCGAATGTTTGCGTGGCGTCGGGATTCACGCTGTTGCTGGCGGTGAGATCGAGAGTGTAATCGCCGCCGGTGCCGGCAGCCGGCGTGCCGGAGAGAACGCCGACGCCACCGCTGCCGGAATGGAAGGTCACGCCGGAGGGGAGGGCTCCGGATTCAGTCACGGTCGCCGTGGGCGTACCGGTCGTGGTGACGAGGAAGATGCCGTTGAAGCCCGCCTGGAATGTTTCGGAATTCGGGCTGGTAAAACTCGGCGCCGAGTTCACCGACGGCGCAAAAATGTTTGAGCCGTGTCCCGTAATGTGAATGGGATCGATGAAGAGCGCGGAATAGGCGGCACTCATCACCAGGCGGTCTTCCAACGGCTCCATGGCCAGACTGAGCCGTCGCTCCTGCGACAGGGTGAGATGCCCGGCGCGTAGAGCGCGATTCTTCCGTGAAAACCAGCGGCAAATTTTCAATGCAGCGCGAAACATTCGGACCTCCCGGGAAAATCGATGGCGGATTACGCCTGTAAAAGCAGAGCGCTCGCTATCGTCTGGGAGGTCTATCGGGTCTGGCATGAGTCCGGTTAAGCGGAAAATAGGGCTTCACCGGAATAGAACAATTGCGGGCATTGGGTAAGCCGCCGGGTTTGCGTTGGCTATTCTGGCGGCGGCAAAATTATTGGGCGGCCAAGGGAAACACGAGTAAAGAATTTTTATTTCGGACGCGAGATTTTCTGTTGCAATCGAACGCACGTCCTATTTCCAACGAGCCAGGAGAGGATTGCGGAATAGTTTAACAGCCCTTCTATCGATGGAGCTGTCGCGATTGGAACTCAAATCCTCTGACGATCTGTTAGCAGCCTGTGGCAAAAGTCCCGCGCGGCCAGGCGAAGTGGATTTTGGCCGCGAGCGAGACGCGACGACGAAGCGTATTGCGGCCAAATACGCTGCG
>Ga0208589_1000069_pt1 | contig 46090 bp, 35 predicted proteins | sample NGESurshal092012_2_FD_184486 | JGI IMG/M metagenome (GOLD analysis project Ga0208589, IMG submission 184486) | Arctic peat soil microbial communities from Barrow, Alaska - NGEE Surface sample F53-2 shallow-092012 (SPAdes) | ecosystem: Environmental > Terrestrial > Soil > Wetlands > Peat ...
ACCTGACCCTGAGGTTTTGCGCATGCGCGCGACAGACCCACACAGAATGCTTGGCGATCCTCGTCATCCAGGAAGATCGCCGCGCGCGCATCACCCCGCGCCATCACGTGATATAGCGCGCCGGCAAATTCAATGCGTAGTGGTCGGGACATGGAGGAAGGCTACGCCGGCTCATGTGGTGAAACAAGACCTGACCCTGAGGTTTTGTTTGGATGTACCGCACGCACGCCGCACAGTAGTCGCGGTGATCGTTGTGCACTAATCCCGATTCGGCATCGTCGTACTGCCCAGCCAGTACTGCGTTGACCTCCCCCTGAAGTAGCATATTTATTTTTTGGGACAGCGCATTTTGTCAAGTTGGGACGCAACTGCCACATCCATATTTCCCCAATCGCGCGGCACGACCCCCTCGCTCTCGAAGTGATAGTCCACGACCACATCTTCCAAGCGAATTGTCCGCGAGCAAAAAATAGCCTTTCTACTATCACTAGTGTGTGGAATCGAAACATCGCTTTGCTGGCAAGCTGCAATAACCTGATCGCCATTTGTTAGCTGCGGAGTTGCTCCTCCTAGGACTGCAATAGCTTTTTTCCAAACGTACCAATTGGGCGTAAGTTTAGGGTTGGACACCACAACAATTGACCCAGCGTCCAGTACTTCTAATTTAGAGCCAGAATCAGATGCTACTGTTCTGAAAAAAGCATCCGCTGGAATGTTTTCCCATTGCCAACCTTTGAATTGGGATAGCGCCCTGACATCAACCCCCGTTAGAAAGGGAGTTGTACAGGTTGCTCTTACCCTCAAATCAGGGCGCCAACATGATTGGAAAGAGAACCCCTTAGGTGCGCCTGGTTTAGCTTTTGGCACCCACCAGATATCAGGAATGACATTTTTCTGCGGCACACAAAAGTCTCCTTTCGCGCCATCGACGCTATAAAGCTTGTAGCCTTTGGCGGAACATGCGCCAACTGCACCCAGAAGGCATATAAAAAGCAGTTTATTATTCTTCATTACTTGCACGCCGGTGATGGGCACCATCCACTGCCCGTTGTGATGGTCATAGCTGTATTTGCGCCCCAAAGATCGCCACCAAATGTAGGTAGTCCACCTACCGTTGGTGCCGCTCCGTATTCAGTAAATATCGCATGGTGAAAATCAGCTATGGATTGAGGGTCAACCTGAGCAGGGTTATCAGGTGAAGCATTCAGCGCATCTAGTTGGTCCGCTCTCGCCTTGACCAACGCCTTGCGAATGAGATCCATCTTTTGGGCTATGATCTCCTGATCATGCTTGCAGGTTTGACCTAATGGCAAATTTTTTGATAGTGCCCATGCCAGTCTGTAATTGGTTACTCCCTGCAAAACACCCTGATCCGTCGCCACACCCAAACCCTGACATGCATATTGATCTCCATTCGCACATGCGGTGGTGTAGTAGCCGACGTAATCCCCAGCGTTTGCCATATCACGTTCTTGTTGCGTATTCCAGCAACCTTGCCCATTACAGGCTAGCCCTTTCGGATCAGTTCTAATTAACGGATTGTTGCCCACATAGGCATAGATAGTTGCCCCTGACGCGAGTTCGTCGTACGGGAGGCCGTTTTCCCTAGGCGTGGTGCGGGTTAGCGAGCGACTGACGAAGACACCTTCTCCCTGTTCGATGCGATTTTTCCCTAGACGCGAGTTTCGGTGGCGCAGCGCACGCGCGCAAGGGATGGTGCGGCAGGCTGGCCAAAATTGCGACTGTCGCAATTTTGGAGCTCGATGAGACCTTCAGCCGATCGGTTCGCTGTCGATGGCTGCCCGCTCGGTGCGAGCCAGCTTCGCTGGGTGTGTCGCCGCGTGGATCTGCTGCAGCTTGTCGATCGAGACGTGCGTATAGATCTCCGTCGTCGCTACGCTGGAGTGGCCAAGCAGTGCTTGGATGTAGCGGATGTCCGCCCCGTTCTCCAGCATGTGCGTGGCGCAGGCATGCCGCAGCAGATGCGTCGCACCGGGTCGGTGGATGCCGGCAAATTCCATGTAACGCTTCACCTTGTCGGCCAGGTATTCCGGTGTAATCGCCTCGCCGTAGTCGGTGATAAACAGCGCTTCCGTATCGGCGGCCATCAGCGCGGGCCGGCCCTCGACCAGGTATTTGGTCACCCATGCCACCGCGCGATCGCCCAGCGGCACGACCCGATCTTTGCGCCCCTTCCCTTCGCGCACGAAGACCAGGCGGCGACGAAGGTCGACGTCGTAGAGCGCCAGGTTCGGCACCTCCATACGCCGCAAGCCGGTGGAGTACAGCAGTTCCAGCATCGCTCGATCGCGCAGGCCCGGCGCCGTGATCGGCTCGGCCTCGCGCAGGATCGCCTCGACGTCCTCCACCGACAGCAGCGTGCGGGGCAAGCGTTTGGGCTGCTTGGGCAGCACCAGTTCGGAAGCGGGGTTGTAGAGGATGTGGTTCTCTCGGGCCAACCACTTAAAAAAGGTCTTCAGCGGCGCGAGACAACCGTGCTGGCTGCCCAGTGTCAGCGGCTGACCATCCGGCTTGCGGTAGTAGTACAGACTCTTCTGATACCGCTCCAGCATGGGCTTGGTGATCGTGCGCGGATCGTCCAGATGCCGCTCGTCGCACCACGCGATGAAGCGGCGCAGCGCGATGCGCCGTGCCCGCACGGTGTCCGCGCTGTAGGCATGCGTGAGCATCCATTCGAAGTGGGCGTGCATGTACCGCGTCAGCGGGTGCGCGGCGAGGCGATCGACGTGCACGGTGCCCGGCTTGGGCGGTTTCACCGCCCTCGGCGTGATGTATTTGACGCGCTGACCCTTGCGCGGCATCTCAGGCCACGCGCGAGGATGCGGCGTACGACGGCACGGCCGATGGGCTCAGGACGTGCGTTTGCCGTGGCGGGATCGACGGAGGCGCGGCGGGCGTTGCCACACTTGAGCTAGCGGGCATGTCGACCCGGTGCGAGGGCGCCGCGTTGCTACCGCGTTGAGGCCGCACAGCCCCCGCGTTCTCGCCCTCGGTCCCCCGCGAAGTGGCCATCGTAGCCACATCGATCAGACCCGACAGGTATGGCGCTGCACCGCCATCGCCGTCATACAGCAGCTCGTACACGAAGCTCTGCCCACGACTGCCACGATGGACCAAGAGGTACTCCATCGCCACCAATCGTTCCAGATGCACGCGCAGCTGCGTGTCGCCCCATGACGTGGTGTCACGCACCTCCCGCCGGCTGAAGCGCACCTCGCTGCGCGGCAACGCGTCGGTTTGCATCCGCGTGGCCACCATCGTGCACAGCGCACGCAGCAGACCGCGGGTCTGGGGCGGCAGCTCGTCCAGGCTGCGCCCCAGCATGTCGTGCGCGAGCGCATTGGCCTGCGCGAGGTCGGTCAGCGTCACCTCGACGTACTCGATCTCCTTGCCACGATGCGTCGTGTGTTTGATCGGTCGCTGGTACTGATGCAGCAGCGCGATCGTATCGATCAGCGTGAGGTACTTCTCATGATCGCGTCGCGTGCGCGTGCGATCGTCCATAAAGGTCAGCTGGTCGGCATACGGATTGACCACCGCCAGCGGACGCAACAACCGCTGCGCATTCTGCTGGCGTATGCACAGGTGCTCGCGTTCTTCGCGGGCCAAGAGGCCATCAAGCGTGCGCCGGGTGCGCTGCCGGCGATGGATCGCCTGCGTCTGTTCGCGCCCTTCGTCCACGCTCAACACCAGACAACGGTTCAACAGTTCTTCGTCGATCTCGATGGCGGTGGTGGTCAGGAAGATCATCACCGGGCCTTCCACGCGATACTCCTGCGTCACCAGATTGCCGGTCGCCGGATCTTTGCCGGTGCTGGCAATCGTCAGCTCACCCTCGGATTGCAACAGCTTCAAGGCGTACGCCGCACGGCGCACGCCTTCTTCCTCGGCGATCGCCAGGATCTTGTGCTTGAGCTGGGTTTGACCCAGGTAGTAAAGGCTCTGTCCGGTCATCGCCGAGTAACGGAAGCGCTCCTCCTCCGGCATGAAGGCCAGCACCGCTTCCATCAACGAGGATTTACCGGCCGCCGTCGAGCTTTGCACCACCACGGCCAGGGGCGCGGCGAGCTTGCGCGAGACCGCCGCCAGATACCCGATCAGCTTGTTGGTGCGCTCGCCGACCACGCCGCACGCCTCGAAGTCGGCAAGGATCTGGTCCAGGAGGTTTGGCGATTTCAGGAGCGCGAGCGCAGCCTCGCGCTCATCGTCGCTCAGCGTCACGGCGGCTGGCGCCACCGGCTCCAGCGCCTTGCGGATCTGCGCATCCTGCAAGGTTTCCAGCTGCATCAGCACACGCCCCAGATCCGCTTGCATCACGCCTTCGGCCACCCCCAGCGCCACCGCCGCCTGCGTCGCGTAACTGGTGCGTGCACGCGCCCCATAGAGGTCCAGCGTGTCAACGTAAAACGCCTCGCTACGCGAGACGAGCAGATTCACCTTCAAGGTGTCGGGGCTGAGATTGCGCGACAGGCCACGCACGCGATAGCGACGCTCGCCGAGCGTCAGCACCACTTCGCTGTCGCTCACTTCGGCGGTGATCGGTGCTGGCACCGAGGGTAGCGGTGACGCGGGCAACGCCGGTCCCGGCGATGCGGTTTCCACCGCGACAGCGGCGACTAAAGAAGACTCATCGAGCACGATCGACGGTGAGGCATCGTGCAGCATCACGCCTTCGTTTTCCGGCCGTGCCGGCGGTTGGCCTTCGCCCAACCACACTGCTTTGCGGATCACCAGGGCGAGCGATTTCGCCGCTGGCTGCACATGCAGCGCGTATGCATTGGCATCCATGCCTTTGGGAAACTGGACGCGGTAACACGCGATGCCAACGGCCATGAGCTGCTTGGCCAGCTTGTCGGCGGCGGCATCACCCGCCGCATCACGGTCGTACGCGATCAACACGCGCTCGGTGCCGTGTTGCTGGAAGGCCGCCAAGTGATCGGCGGTGAAGCCTTCCACGCCATAAGCGGCGGTGACGTTGCGATAGCCGGCACACCAGAAGGTCATCGCATCGATCAACGCTTCGCACAGGATGATCTCGGGGCTGCTGGCCACGGCCTCGACGTTCCACAGGCCGCGATGCGGTCCGGGCAGATACAGGTGCAGCGGCGTGCCGGTGCGCAGGTTGGGCGTGATCTTGCGGCCGTAGATTTCGGTGATGTCGCCGTGCGCATCGAGCACCGGGATCACCAGCGAGCCATTAAAGTGTTCGTGACCGGAGTCGCGCACCAGACCCAACGCCTGCAGGCGGGTGCGGATGTCGGCCCCGGCCTTGCGATTCTTGTCCGGCAACCGCAGGCCCAGCGTGCGGTTGGCAAAGCCCAGCCGGAAGCGCTCGATCAGCTCCGGGTGGTTCAGGCCGCGCGCCTGCAGATAAGCCAGTGCCTCGGGACTCTGCGTCAACGTGTCGTGGTAGTAGCCGATCACCTGACGCAGCAGCGCGCGATCGTCAGCATCCGACGAGACCGGCGCCGGCAGCTTCGGCACGCTCGATGACCGCACCACGCGATCGATCGGGGATGTCGAGGGCATCCCCTCGCGCAACAGCTCCACCGCATGGCGGAAGCTCACGCCCTCGGCCTTCATCACCCAGTCGATCGCCGTGCCGCCGATCTGACATGCCCCCAGGCAGTGCCACAGGTTCTTCGCCGGCGATACCACCAGCGAGGGCGTCTTGTCCTCATGGAACGGGCAGCGGCCGATCCAGTCGGCGCCGTGACGCGTCAGCGCGAGACCGCGGGCCTCCACCAGGCGCTGCACCGACACTTCCGCTTTCAGCCGCTCGATCTCGCTCTCGGGGATGCGTGCCATAAACGGTCTCCGGCCAAAACCTGTCAAGGGGATAAAGCAAAAAATAACTCGGTAGCAGAGTACTCATATTCTGAGTATAGTCAACCTAGTTCAAGCGGAGTGACTCCTATGCTCGGTGCAACTCTCCAGCACACGATGCCGATGGCAGCTAAAGAAAAAATCTTCTACGTGCAGCTCGGGCGGCGCATTGCCGAGCTGCGTAAGGCAGCGGACATCACCCAGGTGCAGTTGGCCGAGATCCTGGGCATCGCACAGCAGACCATGGCGCACTACGAGGGCGGGGTTTCCCGTATTGCGGTCGCACTGCTACCGCCGTTGGCTAGAGCGCTCAACACGACGGTCGAAGCGCTGATCGGTGAGAGCGATAAGCATGGCGGTAAACGTGGTCCGGCCTCCAAGCTGCAACAGCAGCTCGATCAGGTCAGCCAGCTACCTCGCGCACAGCAGAAGTTTGTCAGCGCGATGCTGGATACCGTGTTGCAACAGGCAGCCCGCTAGGCGGCTAAACGATAACGATCCGGCAGCGCATCGCCGATCGCATAGCACCGACCTCGCGGGCTGCCTCAAGCAGCCTGTAGGGTCGGTTTTTTTATGGATTAAAGAGAGAGGAGCATGGCCATGGGCTACGGCTATTTGAAGACGATCACCCAGACACCGAGCGGTGAGTGGTCCTGGTCGGTGCTCGATCCTCACCAGCAGCGTCTCGCCAGCGGCACCGACGCCAACCAGGACGCCGCACACCTTGCGGCTGCCGCCGCGCTGGTCACGCAGCTCGTACTTGTTGGCGTACTGCGCGACGATGGCGAGCCGATGTCCGGCTACTGGGATGTCGATAACGACAACACAGCGCCGTCGAACGTCGCTGACTAGGCATCGCGGCTCGACAACGCGTAGCAGACCAGATCTGACCGGACCAAAATTGCGACTCCCGCAATTTTCAGGCAGCTATCGCCCCAAAAAACGTAGCCCCAAACGTGCTACACCTTGATCGATGCGGGCCACACAAAAAACGTTGTTGCACAAGGCCTGCGAGGCAAAAACACCGCCGCGCGGGCACACCCTTTATGTTCCACTATGAAGGGATAAGCACATTCCAGCCGTCGATCATCGGCGCCCAAACGCCACGAAGAAGAACGCCCGCGCAAGGCGGGCGTTCTATGCAGTCAACTTACTTTTACGGGATCAGGCGGCTTTCTAAACGACTGTGCGAAGAAATGATCGATCAACTGGACGTTTCTGCATCTAAACGTGAGGAAATACCAGTTTCCAATTCCTTAGATTTTCTCGCTATTGAGTAGGCCTTTAGTATCTCGCCGAGAACAAGAATAAGCTCCGTAACCCAAAAAATGCCTACCCATTTGAATACGTAAATCAACGGAAACAGAGAAGGTATTACAAAAAATAGCCGGGGCAAAATCTGAGCATAACTGAGATAACGCCCCCACCTGCTTCCAGAGATTAGTAGTACGCCAGAAATCAACATCGTCAGGTAAAAAATCTCTCCCAGGATGGTGAGCACTAAAGGAAAGTTGTTCCCAAACGCCTGAGAAGTTCGAACGGCATCAAGAATGTCGCTGTAGATTGGTATCTTACCGTGCACCAGGTTTTGTCCGGCATAGATACACAGGTACAGGAGGTCCGCCACCCCCCAAAACGTCATCCAATTTCGTGAGTTTTTCATATCAGTTTGTGAATTCATCGTGACTGGAAGCAGCTTGGATCTGATCGATAGTCAGTATCGTGTCATTTGGCACTGCTGGAACCCAATGAAACGAAGATCCGCCTATAGCCCATGCATCTGGGGCGTTACCGAATTTTTGCGGGATCCTTCTTATGTCACCGTCTTTAGGATCTCCTTTCTGTTGGCATGGACTTGAGCTTTTCCACACTTGAATTACATCACGCTTGTCTCCGAATTCGTTGCTTGGGTCGGCAAAAGGCATCGTTGGATTCAGGTCATCATCTTTAGGCACTCCTCGATTAAGTGCCCATCGGCCGGTGTTTTGTGCCAAGTGGTAGTCATAACCCGTAGTAAACCAAGCTAAGCCAAGTGGATCGATGCGATCGATCGGGTCACTGTCGACATAGGCGTACAGCGACGGTCCTGCGGCTTGCCCCATAGGATCGGGTTGCAAGTACCTCCCACTGGGCGGGTCAAAGGTGCGGAACATGTTGTAGTTGGTGTTCGTCTCCGCATCGTAGTACTGGCCGGGGAACCTCAGATTGAGCACATAGCCCGTCGTCGACGTCGGTTGCTGCTCCCCGAACGGATTGCCCTGATAGGCCCACGCCCAGATCACCGTGCCAGCATTATTGGTCACCACCCGCGGCGTACCCAACTGATCGGCCGTCACGTAGTTGACCGTGCTGGTGGTGACGCTGCCATTGATGACGTTGTCGATCACCGCGACCGGCATGCCGTTCAGCCATACATAGTCGCGATTGGTGGTGCCGTATTCGCCGAGCAGCTGCCCGGCTTCGTCGTAGGCGTAACGCTCGGTCACCGGTTGCGGGAAGGTGGCCACCTTGCCGATGCGCTCGCCCATCGCGTTGTACGTGTACGACCCTACGGTCTGCCCGTTGAGCTGTGCCACCGTCAGGCGGTTGCGATCGTTGTAGCCAAAGCCGTAAGTATTGCCGCCGATCACGCTGCCGGTGCTGTTGCCATCGGCGTCGTTGGCCTGGACCGCGTTGCCGATGCTGGCGAGATGATGCGTGCCCGCGGTGTAGCCGTAGGCGCCACCGGCCAGGCCCGAGGTCGTCTTGCTCAGCCGATCGCCGGTGGGGTTGTAGGTGTAGCTTTCCAGCGCGCTGCCGTTGGCCTCTTTGACGGCCTTGAGTCGATACAGCGGATCGTAACTGTAGGTTTCCGTCGCCGGATTGGCGCCTGCGGCATTGCCCAGCGCAATGATGTCGCCCATCGCGTCACGGGCAACATGCAGCGCCAGTGCCGGGCTGGTCAGGTCGGTGAGCCGGTAGTTGGCATCGTAGGTTCGCGTGATGGCCTGACCGTTACCCTGCATGTAGCTGCTGATCGGCCCGAAGGGCAGATAGGCAATGTTGTTGACCAGCACGGTCGCGGCGCCGCCGGCCGGCGTGGTGGTGATGCGGTCATTCCGACCGTCACCGTCCAGGGTGTAGACCGTGTAGGTCTTGTCCGGACTGCGCACGGCATCCAGCCGATCGCCCAGCGACCAAGTGTATTGGGTGATGTCGGTTTGAGTCGACGTCTTCTGCTCTTTCTGGAAGATGTTGCCGCGCAGGTCGTAGCAAAACACCGTCGTGACGCCGCCTTCGACCACGCTTGTCAGCCGGCCTAGCGCGTAGGAATTACTGCAGCCCGTCACCGTATTGGCTTGGTCATAGCTATAGGTGACATTGAGCGTGGTGTCGGCGTAGCGGGTGCTGATGAGGCGATTGAGAGCATCGTAGGTCGAGGTACCGACGATACCCTTGGCGTCGGTATGCACGAGGCGATCGCCGGCCGCATCGTAGGTATCGGTGCTGGTGCCGGTATCCGGGCTCTGCAGTTTCGTGCGATTGCTGAGTCCGTCGTAGGTGTAGGCGGTTGCGAGGCTGGTTGGATCGGTGACGCCGGTCATGCGATCCAGCGCATCCAGACCGAGGGCCGTGGTGGTGTTCGTGGTGGCCGGGTCGGTGCCGTTGTAGTTGGCGATGGTTTTGACCAAACGATTCAGCGGGTCGTAGGCCTGCTGGCGCTGGATGCCCAAGGCATCCGAAGACTGCACCAGGTTGCCGTTGGCGTCGTAGTTGCCGCTGGTGCCGGCATGGAAGACGGTGTTGTTGAGTCCATCGACCACCGCGGTCAGCTGACCCAGCGGATTGAAGGTGCGCGACACACTGGTGCGTACCACACCACTGCTGTTGAAGGTTTGTTGCTGCGTGACGTCGCCCGCCGCATCGAGCGTGTACAGGACGTAGTTGCCAAGGTCATCGGTGATCTTCGTCAGCCGATGCGCACCGTCGTAGGTAAAGGTGGTGACGACGTTGTCCGGATCGGTGATCGTTTCCACCGCCCCATAGGGCCAATACGCCAACGTGGTGGTGGCGCCCCCGACAATGCGCTTGGCCAGCCAGCCGCGCGGCGTATAGGTCATGTCGGTGTTGACGCCGTTGGCGTCGGTGATGCGGGTGATCCGTCCGGCGCCATCGTAGGAGGTGTAGGTCGTGACGTGACCCAGCGCATCGGTGATTTTATAAAGGTCGCCGGCTTGATGACAGGCCGAACCGGGTGTGCCACAGCTGGTGGCGCTGCTGCTGGTGTAGTAGCTGTAGCTGGTGGTCTGGGTGAGGTCGGTGCGCGGGCCGGTGATGCTGAGTAGCAGGCCAACCAGCGGGCATTGCGCGTTAACGGCTGTGCAATACATGTACGTCCAGCGGCGCACGCCAGCCGGAGGGGTACCAGTGATGGCACAGGTGTAACCGCTCGCCTGGGCCGGGTCGATCTCGCAACGGGCGAGGGGTTGGCCGCTGGTGTTGTAGATCCAGGCGGTGTTGGCCACCGTGGTGCCGCTCGCATTGGTAACGGTGGTTTGGAGCGGCACACGCAGTGCTGTGTTCCACGTCGTGTTTGTGGTGCGCTGATTGTTGCTCCCCGACCCATCGACCTGCTGTTGCAGCAGACCGTAGGCATTGTATTGCATGGTGGTCAGGTTGTTGTCGAAGTCGGTTGACGATGCCGGGTAGCCATTGGTGTCATAGGTCAGGCTTTGCGACGGCTGATCACAGTCCGGGCCGCATGGCTGGTCAATGGAGCTGGTTAGATTGAATCCGTTGACCGTGGTGAACCCCATGGTGGCGCTATGGCCGAGCGGAAACTGCACGGTGGAAGTGCCGTTGCTGTTGTAGGTGATCTGGGTGGTATCCACGCTTCCCGCGAAACTCGATGATGTCGCGTAACCCGTACTGTTGTACGTGGTGTTCGCGTAGCGCACGCCAGCCTCATCCACGATGCCAGTCATCGCATTAGGCAAGTTCGTACCGCCAATGAGGGCGGCTTCGTTATAGACGTACTGGCGCGTCGTGGTGTCCGGGTACTGAACCGACAACAGATTGTTATTGGTGTCGTAGGTGTAGGTAAGTGTTCCGCTGTCCGGCTGCCTAATCTGATGCACCGTTCCGCTGCTGTTGTACGTAAAGTTGAGCTGTCGGCCCTCCGGATCGGTCACGGTCAACAGCAATCCGGCTCCGGGCGCCACGCTGACAGGGGTGGAAGTAGTGCTATAGGCCAGCGTGATGCCTTGATCGCTTTCATCGGTGACCGCCTGCAGGAGACCCGTGGCGTTGTAGGTCTCGGTGTGTCGGAGCGTTCCGATAAATGCGGTGTAGCTCGTCGCCACGCCCTGGGCGTTATCGGTTTCAGTCAGCGTGTCAGCGAGGGTCGTGCCTGCGCTGCCCGTCCATAGGCCGTTGGCCTTGGTGAACACCTCCTGCTGTCCGTCGGGACGGAACATCACGATGGAGCTGGCGGGGCTACCCGATATCGCCAAGGAACCGCTGAAGCTGTGGCTCCATTGCTCGCCTAAGCCGGTGAAGCTCGTCACCAACAAGCTGCTGTTGTAGTAGCGGCGAAAGGTCAGCCACGGACTACCTTGATAATCGGTTTCTTGCAGGTACTTGTTGCCCATCGATGGATTGATCGGATCACCGACGTAGGGAATATGACTGTGGTTACCGATGTTCGCTGCAGGGTCAAACGAGCAAATCCACTGACCGTACGGATGCACTGTAGTTCCGTAGCCGATCCAATCGTATACCTGACTTACGAGCGTGTAACCGTTTGCCACCGGTTGCGTGATACACGTAATGATTTCAGGTCCAGGTATGTAAAGGGTCTCATGGCAGATTTGTGCTGATAATGCCGCTTCGATATCGGCACACCCCGCCGCATTCGCATGAGCAATACTCGGAATCATGCAGACGCCCAAGAGCAGGTAGAGCACAAACGCAACACACCACTTCAATCGTTGCATGGCACGAGACGTTGCTCTGCCTCCAGCCATCACTGCCCCTGCGCGGAACACACCGGTGCACAGCACCAGCCCGATACGCTGAACGAAATTCATGGTGTTCCCCCGATGACGCGTTTCGATGCCGTGGTTCGGCTCACAGTCCTTGCGAATCGTCCGACCAAAGCGCTTTATAGCAAATTCCTGCTCGGGAAAATCGTGCGCTGCGCCGTAAGTTTTCGCGGGAACAACGAAAGCGGGGCTGCAGCCAGAAGTGTTCCTAATAGCGCGCCAGCAACAGCCTGATAATCAAGGCTTCCTGACGCAATCTGACAGCATCAGCCATGGCACCAGGTTCCAATGACCGCGCGCTTGCCCTGAGGGTGATGGCAACACGAATAACTGCGTGTTGCCGATGACTTCAACCTGCAAGCCGTAGTCGACGGCACGGCCAAGCACTTTTCGCGCGGCATGCTTGCTGGTGAACGCAAGCAGGCGCGGTTGGTAGTGTCCGATCTTGGCGATCAGTGCCGGCACATCGAATGCATCGCGCGGCAGTTCGTCGTCGTTGCCACTGTGACGCTTGGCCAGGTCGGTGAGACCGATGCCATAGTCGGGCAGTTGTGGAAATTCCGATGGTGACAGCTGACGCGGAGTCAGTCCGGCTTCGAACAGAGCACGCCAGAACAGGTTGCCAGGATGCGCGTAGTAGGCGTGTTCCGCCGCCGAGCGCTTGCCGGCGGCGGTGCCGCAGAACACCAGCTTCAGTCCGGGCTGCAGTATGTCAGGCAGGATGTGCTGCTCAGTCTTGCGCGCCATCGTGACGCCTGCCGTCGTCGAGCAAGAAATCGGTGAACTGGAAGCGCCCGTCGCGCAGCACCGATTCGCCGCGGCGCAGCTTGAGCGGCTGGCGGAACAACGGGCCGGCATAACTCAGCGTGTGGAACTCGCCGCGTTCCCCGCACGGATCGACGCCGGCCGGCAGTGTATCCAGCAGCGCGGCATCGTAGTCACGGCCGCAATAGCTGGCATCGAGCTGCTGGGTATCCACGCAGCACAGCATGGCGCGATGGCCTTCGCTGACGAAACGCCGCGACAGCGCGGCGGTGTCTTCGCCCCACAACGGAAATATCGCGCGCCAGTTCTCGCGACCGAGCTGGCGCACGCGATAGTCGCGCACATCTTCCAGAAACAGGTCGCCGAACGCGCAATGGCGGATGCCCGGCCAGCGCATGCGCGCCTCGACCAGCCCCTGCGCGTGCGCCTGTTCGTACGCTTCGTTGCTGCCGGGCCAGTCCAGCAGCACCTCGACCAGCGGCAGGCCAAGCGCGGCCACCTGCGCCAGCAGCACTTCGCGGTGCACGCCGTGCATGGCCACGCGCTGGTAGTTGCGGTTGACCGTGCTGAGCAGGCCCACCAGTTGCCATTGCGGATCGGCGCGCAGGCGCTGCAACGCCAGCAGGCAGTCCTTGCCGCCACTCCAGGCCAGCAGGATCGGTGTGGTCATGCGGCGGACTCCTGCATCATCCGGGCCGGCCACGCCAATTCGGCATGCAGGCGTTGTTCGGCATCCAGCCGGAAATCCAGATCCAGGCCCAGCGCCTGGGCCGCCGCGCTGGCCAGCGCCAGCCCCAGTCCGGCATGCCCGGCATGCGGCAATTGCTTGCGCCAGAAACGCTGGCCGAAGTTGTCCAGATCCTCGTTGGCGAGGCTGGGCGCGGCGTTGTCGATGCTCAGCCGGGTCGCCGCCAGCCGCAGTGTCACGGTGTCGCCTGCCGGCGCATAGGCGCAGGCATTGCCGAGCAAATTGCCGATGACCACTTCCAGCAGCGCAGGGTCGGTCCGCAGGTGCGCGGGCAGCGTGCCGTTGACGTGCAGCGTGATGCCGCGGTTGGCAGTCGTGGCGTGTTGACGCTGCAGCTGGCGGTTCAGCCATGCAGCGAATGGCAGCGCCTGCAGTTGCGGCTGTTCGAGCCCGGATTGCAGCCGGGTCAGCAGCAGCAAGGCGGTCACAGTGGCTTCGAGTTCGGCGCCGATATTGCCGACTTCAGTGAGGATCTGCGGCAGACTGAGGCCGCTGGGATAGCGCGCTTCGACTTCGGTCAGCGCGCGCAACTCGGCCAGTCGGGTACGCGTTTCGTGGGCCAGACCGCTGGCGAACTGGCGCTCGCGGGCGAGGCCGTCGTCCATGCGTCCGAGCACGTCGTTGAAGCGCGCCACCAGGGGGTCGAGTTCGCGCATGCCGCTGGCGGCAAGCCGCCGGCCGGGCGCGTTCGGGCCGATGTCGCGCATGCGATCCACCAGCGCCGTCATCGGACGCAGCCCGTGGCGCACGATCAGTGGCACCGCGACCAGCGCGATCAGCAGGGCCAGGGCGGGGCTGAGCAGCAGGATCCAGTCGATGGCCAGCAGGATCTGGTCGATCGCGCGGCGATCCTGTTCAAACAGCAGCGCGCATTCGCGCGGTGTCGTGCCGCCGGCGGCGACCCTGGCCGTGCTTTCTTCCGGCGTGGCAGTGAACGCGAATTGCACGGCGCCCAGATACAAATCGGCCTGGTGCAGCTTGGCAAAGCGCGGCTGCGCACCGACCGCATGCGGCCAGCTGGCCGGCGTGAGCGGCGGCGGCGGACTGCTGTGCAGCGGCGGTGCGCCGTCGCAGCGCAGTTCGTAATAGGTCGGACTGTCGCCGCCCAGCACGCCGGCTTGCGGGCGCGGTCTTTTTTCGCCGGGCGTAGCATCCTCCTCCAGCTGGATCATGCTGCTCAACGCGCTGGCCTGGGTCAGCAGGTTCTGCTGGAAGCGGCTTTCCATCTCATTATCGATGCGCCAGTCCATCAGTTTGGCGCCACCGCCCAGCACCAGCAGGCTGGTGACGACCAGCAGGGTGGTGATGCGGGCGGACAGCGAGGCCGGCTTCATGGCAGGGACGCGCTCACGGGATCAGGTAGCCCGCGCCGCGGCGGGTTTCGATCAGGCCGGGCAGGCCGGCGGCGTCCAGCTTGCGGCGCAGCCCGAATACCAGCACTTCCACGCTGCGATCGGAGACTTCGCTGTCGCTGCCGGCGGTGCGCTCCAGGATCTCCAGCCGGCTGAACGCGCGGCCGCGATGGCGCAGCAGCAGGCCCAGCACGGCGAATTCACGCGGTGTCAGCGGCAGCGGCCGGGCATTGACGCTGGCGCTCTGCGAACGCGGATCCCACGACAGCGCTCCATGACTGAGCACCAGCGGCTGCGCCTGCTGCGGCCGGCGCGCCAGTGCATGCAGACGCGCGACCAGCTCGTCGAACGCAAACGGCTTCACCAGGTAATCGTCGGCGCCGGCGTTCAGCGCCTCGATGCGGTCGGGTACCTGATCGCGCGCGGACAGCACCAGTACGCGGGGGCGGCGACCGCCAGCGGGCAGGCCGCGGAGCACGCCGATGCCATCGAGCCGGGGCAGCATCAGGTCCAGCACCACCAGATCGTAGTCGTAACTGCTCAGGAAACCGCAAGCTTCCACGCCGTCGCTGGCCGCGTCGACGGTAAAGCCCGCTCCGTGCAGGCCGTGCTGCAGGGTCTGGCGCAGGCGTTCGGAGTCTTCCACCAGCAACAATTTCATGCGGGATCCCTGCTTGGACTGGATCAAGCGTAAAGCAAGATGCGGCAACATTTCCGTGCTGCCGGGGCTGCGGTTGCCGATCCCGCGAAATGGTTCATCGACAGCCCGCATGCGCAGCCGCTATAAAGATCGTCTATTTGGGGAGTATGCGGTGAGTGAAGAGATCCTGATCAACGTGACCCCGCGCGAGACCCGGGTCGGCGTGGTCGAGAACGGCATGCTGCAGGAGGTGCACGTCGAACGGACCTCCCGGCGTGGCTATGTCGGCAACGTGTACAAGGGCCGGGTGCAGCGGGTGATGCCCGGCATGCAGGCGGTGTTCGTGGAGATCGGGCTGGAACGCGCGGCGTTTCTGCATGCCTCGGACATCGTGCGCCCACCACTGCCGGCATCCGCCGAAGGCATCGAATCGAATGGCAATGGCAACGGGCACATCCCCTCAATCAGCGAACTGCTGCACGAAGGCCAGGAAATCGTGGTGCAGGTGGTAAAGGATCCGATCAGCACCAAGGGTGCGCGGCTGTCGGCGCATCTGTCGATCCCCTCGCGCTATCTGGTGCTGCTGCCGTACGCGCGCACGCTGGGCATTTCCGCGCGCATCGAGGACGAGGTCGAGCGCCAAAGGCTGAAAGACGTGCTGGGCTCGCTGATCGGCGATGACGTGATCGGTACGAGCCGGCTGGGCTACATCGTGCGCACCAATGCCGAGGGCCAGAGCGCCGAGTCGCTGGCGTTCGACGTGGCGTACCTCACCAAGGTGTGGCGGGTGGTACAGGAGAACATCGCCAAGGCGAGGATAGGCGAGCGGGTGTATGAGGAACTGTCCCTGCCGCTGCGCAGTCTGCGCGACATGCTCAACGACGACATCGAGAAGGTGCGGGTGGATTCGCGCGCCACGTTCGAGATGGTGGTCAAGTTCGTGCACAAGTTCATGCCGAGCCTGGACGACCGCATCGAGCATTACGACGGCGAGCGGCCGATCTTCGACCTGTACGGTGTCGAGGACGAGATGCAGCGCGCGCTGAAAAAGGAAGTGCCGCTGAAATCCGGCGGCTACCTGATTGTCGACCAGACCGAGGCGATGACCACGATCGACGTCAACACCGGCGCCTACCTGGGCACGCGCAATCTGGAGGAAACGGTCTACCGCACCAACCTGGAGGCCGCGCAGGCGGCGGCGCGCCAGCTGCGGCTGCGCAATCTGGGCGGCATCATCATCATCGATTTCATCGACATGATCGACGAGGAACACAAACGCCAGGTGCTGCGCATGCTGGGCAAGGGCCTGGCGCGCGACCACGCCAAGACCACGGTGTATCCGATGTCGGCGCTGGGGCTGGTGGAAATGACCCGCAAGCGCACCACCGAAAGCCTGGCCCGCCAGCTGTGCGAGCCCTGTGCCACCTGCAACGGCCGCGGCGTGCTGAAGACTGCGGAAACGGTGACTTACGAGATTTTCCGCGAGATCACCCGCGCGGTACGCCAGTTCAACGCCGAGAAACTGCTGGTGATGGCGAACCCGCTGGTGGTCAATCGCATTCTGGAGGAAGAATCCAGCGCGGTGGCCGAACTGGAAGAGTTCATCTCCAAAAGCATACGCTTTCAGGCCGAAGAGCATTATTCGCAGGAACAGTTTGATGTCGTCTTGCTGTAAATCCGCCTGCTGCAAATCCGACGGCTGCAAATCCGAGTGGAGCCGCCGCGCGTGAACGCGTTGTGGCGGCGCCAGTTGCACCATGGCGCCCGCGCGCTCGGCTGGACCGCCGGCGTGGCGGTGATCCTGCTCGCCGTGCTGATGGCGCTGACCCAGCTGCTGTTGCCGTTGCTGGCGCGGCATCCGGCGTGGGTGGCCGCGCAACTCAGCCAGCGGCTGCAGCGGCCGGTCGGTTTTACCTCGCTGGAGGGGCGCTGGACGCCGTCCGGTCCGCTGTTCGTCATGCATGGGGTAACAGTCGGCGCAGCGGCGGGTGAGACCGGCGACGCACTGCAGCTTCCCGAAGCTGAACTGAAACTCGATTTTGGCGGCTGGCTGCTGCCCTCGCGGCACCTGCTCAATCTGTATGTGCGTGGCCTGCAACTGGACCTGACGCGCGATGCCGGTGGCGACTGGCACGTGAACGGCATCGGCCTCGCCGGCGGCGCGGACCGGCAGCCGCTGTCACTCGGTCACCTTTCCCTGGATCTGTGGCTCGAGGATCTGCGCGTGGTCATCACCGATGCCACGCCCGGCAAAAGCTATGTCTTGCTGTCCAGGCAGTTGCGGCTGAGCTGGCAGGGTGACTGGATCCGGCTCGGCGGCGTGCTGCGTCGCGACGGCGAAACCGCCGCCTTGCATACGGCGGGCCGCTTTCGCGTGGACGGCAGCTCCGGCCAGCTGTGGATCGATGTCGACGATGTCGATCTCAAACCGCTGCTGGCCGGCATCGATCTGGACGGCTATATGCCGCAGGGCCACGGCCGGCTGGCGACGTGGCTCGATTGGCGCAAGGGCAAGGTCACCGACAGCGTGACCCGATTCGACCTGGACAAACTGGCGGTGACCGCTCCGGGTGGCGCGTCCGCCAGCGTGACGGCGTTGCATGGGCTGGCCGGATTGCGCCGGACCGACGATGGCTACGAGGCGCGCTGGGCCGGCGACGACGGCAGCGCGCTGGCGCTTGCCCTGCATCATCCCGACAGTCCGCAGGCCAGTGTCGGTGTCGCCGCACGCGAACTGCAGTTGGCGCCGTTGCTGCCATGGCTGGCGCTGAAGCCGGATCTTGCGCCGGCCCTGGCACAGTGGATCGGCAGTGGACATCCGCACGGCGATCTGACCCGTGTCGCGCTGCACTGGAATCGCCCCGATGGGTTGCAGGCGGTCGATCTTGCGTTCAAGGGTCTGGGTATCGACCCGGTCGGCACGTTGCCGGGAGTCGATGAACTGCAAGGCGAGTTGCGCGGCGATGCCGAAGCGCTGTCGCTGGAGCTGCCGGCGCAGGCCACCACGCTGCAATTCCCGCACCTGTTCCGCCAACCATTCGTACTGTCGAAGCTGGGCGGCACCCTGGCGTTCTGGTCGCAGGATGGGGACAGCCACATCGGCGCCGATGCGCTCGATTTTGCCGGCGCCGGCTACGCTGGCCAGGCGCGTGGCGAGATGGTGTTGCCGGCGCAGGGCGGTGCACCGTTCATGGATGTTTACCTCAACGTGGATCATGCCACGCTAGCTGCGGCAAAACTGTTCTGGCCGATCAACGCGATGTCGCCGGCCACCATCGCGTGGCTCGATCGCGCACTGGTGGGCGGCAACGTCGATCAGGCCCAGGTACTGGTGCGTGGCGACTTGGCGGACTGGCCGTTCCATCACAACGAGGGCCGCTTCGAGGCACGGGCGCTGATCAGCGGTCTCACGTTGGACTACGGCAACGACTGGCCGCGCGCCGAAGGTGTCGACGCCGTGGCCAGCTTCGTCAATAGCGGCATGCTCGTCGAAGCCAGCCAGGGTCAGTCGCTGGGCGTGAAGACGGACAAGGCGATCGCGTTGATTCCCGATTTTGGCGATGGCGTGCTCGACCTCAACGTGCAAGGCAGTGGCAGCGGCGCCAGCCTGATGGAGTTCGTGCGCAAGAGCCCGATCGGCATCCATCAGGCCGATACGCTGGCCAAGCTAAATCTGGGCGGCAGCGGCACGTTTGGTTTTCATCTGGTGTTGCCGCTGAAGAAAACCGAAAACATGCAGTTGAGCGGTACCGCGCAGCTGAAGGATGCCGACTTCAGTGCGCCGGATTGGAATCTCAAGCTCGACAAGCTCAACGGACCGCTGCGCTTCGATGCGCATGGCATGCAGGCCGGCCCGCTGGATGCGGGTTTTCACGGCCAGCCGTCCAAACTGCAATTGGCGATTGCCGCCGCCAACAGCGACCCGAACACCGTGCTGTCGGCGCAGCTGCAAGGCAATTACAGCATCGCCGAACTGGTGCAGGACTACCCGTCGCTGAACTGGCTGGGCCAGCTGGCCAATGGCCGCGGCGATTTCACTGTCGGTTATGTGCTGGCGCATGTGCCTGGCAGCAATGCGTCGGCGCAGACCCTCAGTGTCGATTCGCCGCTGCGCGGCATCGCGCTGGATCTGCCGGCGCCGCTGAACAAGCCGGCGGCGGCCAGCCTGCCGCTGCATCTGACGATGAGTCTGCCGATCAGCGGCAGCGATCTGCAGTTTGCGCTGGGCCAGGTGGCGCGCGGGCACATGCGCTTGTCCGCCGGTGCGCAGCAACCGTTGGCAGCCACATTGGCGTTCGGCGACCAGCTGCCGGATGGCCTGCCGGCGCGCGACTTGCGCATTCGTGGTCATGCCGGCCAGCTGGATGTCACCGGCTGGGTGCAGCATGGCGCTGCCGGCAGCGGCAGTGGCGGCCCGGGACTGGAGAGCATTGACGTCAGCACCGATCAGGCCGGCTGGTTCGGCCATTCGCTGGGGGCGATGAAGATCCAGGTCAAGCCGCAATCCGGCGGGCTGAGCGCGGATGTGGAGGGTGCCGCGATGGCCGGCAACTTCAGTGTGCCGACGGATCTGGACAAGCGCGGTCTCACCGCACGGCTGCAGCGGTTGTACTGGCCGAAGGATACGGCCACGGCAGCGGTTGTCCCGGCGACGGATCCCGCCAACACCGGCATCAATCCCGCGGCATTGCCGCCGTTCCATCTGTGGGTGGGGGACCTGCGTTTTGACGACGCGAAACTTGGTGAAGCGCGCCTGGAGACCTGGCCGACGGCGAAGGGCATGCATATCGAGCAACTGCGTGCGTTGTCCAGTCGCGTGCAGATCAGCGCCAGCGGCGACTGGGACGGCAGCGCCAGCGATAGCCACACGCACATGCGGATCGGGTTTTCCGCGGACGATCTCGGTGGCATGCTCACGGCGTTCGGTTACGTGGGTATGGTCAATGGCGGCAAGACGCACGACCAGCTCGACGCCAGCTGGCCCGGTGCGCCCAGCGCGTTGTCACTGGCCAATATGGATGGAACGCTCAGTGTTCAAGTCAATGACGGGCGTATTCCCGAGGCGTCGCCCGGTGCCGGGCGACTGCTCGGGCTGGTTTCGCTGATCGATCTGCCACGCCGGCTCTCGCTGGATTTTGGCGACGTGTTCGGCAAGGGTCTGGCGTTCGATTCGATTACCGGCGATTTTCATCTTGCCGATGGCAATGCCACCACCAGCAACCTGAAGATCGACGGGCCGGCGGCGAACATCAGCATCAGCGGCCGCACCGGTTTGCGTGCCAAGGATTTCGACCAGCAGATGGTGGTGGTGCCGCACGTCGGCAACAGTCTGCCACTGGTCGGCGCCGTGGTGGGCGGCCCGATCGGTGCGGCCGCCGGGTTTGCCGTGCAAGGTCTGCTCGGCAGGGGGCTGAACAAGGCCGCCAGCGCGCGCTATCAGATCGCCGGGACGTGGGAGAAGCCGGTGATAACCCTGGTCGAGAAGCACGGTGTAACGGCGCAATCCACCGCGCCGCAGCTCAATCCCGCTGCCAGTGCGCCCGCCGCGGCCGGCAGCATCGCTCCGGCAACAGCCGGCTCGGCAGGCCATTGAGCGCCATGCTGCTGCTTTAAAGCTGTGGTCGGCGACCCCATTTAGGCAATTCTTCATGCAACGAGTGCCCCACCATCCATGGATTCCCTGATCGCGCTAGCCGAGAAAAAGTTGCTCTCGCCCGGCGGCATCGCCACCGGCGACCTCGACCGTGTATTCACCCAGCTGATGGGGCCGTCGATCGACGCCGCGGATCTCTACTTCCAGCACTCGCGCAGCGAGTCGTGGATGATGGAGGAAGGCATCGTCAAGGACGGCAGCCATTCGATCGAACAGGGCGTGGGTGTGCGCGCGATCAGCGGCGAGAAGACCGGCTTCGCCTATTCCGACGAAATCGTGCTGCCGCAGCTGCTGGAAGCGTCGAGGGCCGCGCGCGCGATCGCGCATGACGGCAACGGTGCCGGCAAGCCGCTGGCGCTGAACGGTGCGCGCCAGCTTTATCCCGCGATCGATCCGGTCGAGAGCCTGCCGAACCCGGACAAGATCGCGCTGCTGCGCGAGGTCGATGCGTATGCGCGTTCGCGCGATCCGCGCATCAAGCAGGTGATCGTGAGTCTGGCCGCAACCATCGACACCATCCTGATCGCCGCCTCCGACGGCACCCTGGCCGCCGACGTGCGTCCACTGGTGCGGCTCGGCGTGCAGGTGATCGCCGAGCAGAACGGCCGTCGCGAGCAGGGCAACTCCGGCGGCGGTGGCCGCTACGGCTATCGCGAACTGATCGAGAACGGTCGTGCGCTGGCGTTTGCCGACGAGGCGGTGCGCCAGGCGCTGGTGAACCTAGATGCGGTCGATGCGCCAGCCGGCAGCATGACCGTGGTGCTCGGTCCCGGCTGGCCCGGTGTGCTGCTGCACGAAGCGATCGGTCACGGCCTCGAAGGCGACTTCAACCGCAAGGGCAGTTCCGCGTTCTCCGGCCGCATCGGCCAGCGCGTCGCCGCCAAGGGTGTCACCATCGTCGACGACGGTACCCTGCAAGGTCGCCGCGGTTCGCTCAGCATCGACGACGAAGGCACGCCGACCGAGTGCACCACCCTGATCGAGGATGGCATTCTAAAAGGCTATATGCAGGACAAGCTCAACGCGCGCCTGATGGGCATGGCACCCACCGGCAATGGTCGGCGCGAGTCGTTCACCAGCCTGCCGATGCCGCGCATGACCAATACTTACATGCTGGCCGGCTCGCACGATCCGCAGGAGATCATCCGCTCGGTGAAGAAGGGTTTGTACGCACCGAACTTCGGTGGCGGCCAAGTCGACATCACCAACGGCAAGTTCACCTTCTCCGCCAGCGAGGCCTACCTGATCGAGGACGGCAAGATCACGCGGCCGGTGAAGGGTGCTACGTTGATTGGCTCAGGCCCGGAAGTGCTCAATCGCGTCTCGATGATCGGCAACGATCTGGCGCTGGATGAAGGCGTGGGCGTGTGCGGCAAGGACGGGCAGAGCGTGCCGGTGGGTGTGGGGCAGCCGACGCTGAAGATTGATTCGATGACGGTGGGTGGCACCGCGTCGTAACCTTTTCTGCTCCCTCTCCCACGGTTCCGCCGGAGGAGAGGGTTGGGGTGAGGGGCCACAAAAAATCCAGAACATGCCGACCGCAAAACAAGCTACCAGGACCCCGCTTCGCCAGCCTTTTTCTCAAGGCCGAGCGAACTCGCCAATCAGGTATCCTCTGGATCGACAGATCAGGCATTCGCCGATCATTCCGATGACGCCACAGGGGGCTTCATGTGGGGGTATTACGTTGCGTTGGCGTTGCGAAGCAGCGCACGAAGCAAGGCGTTGACCGCGCTGGTGATCGTGCTGCTGGCTTTCGGTGTGTCGGCATGCATGGTGTCCTATGCCGTGTTCCGTGCGACAACGAGTAACCCGCTCCCCGGCAAGTCATCCCAGCTTTACGTACCGCTGATCGACAATGTTGGTCCGTCCTACAACTACCTTGGCGAACCAAATGACACACTGAGCTACATGGATGCGATGGCGTTGTGGCAGGCCCACAAAGCCAGCCGGCAAACACTGCTCTATCCCACGAAGTGGCAAGTGGAATCGGATAATCCATCGGTTCCCGCCATGACTGAAACAGGCGACGCGGTAACTGCCGATTTCTTCTCCATGTTCGACGTGCCTTTTCGCTTTGGCGGCGGGTGGACGGCGAATGACGATGCCCAGCACGCCACGGTGGCGGTCATCAGTCGGCACTTGAACGAAACGCTGTTTTCCGGACAAAACAGTGTCGGGCAGGAGATCCGGCTGGATGGCCAACTCTTCCGGATCGGCGGTGTGCTGGAGGATTGGAACCCGAGACCCCGCTTTTTCGACGTTGGCGATGACGTGCGTCCATTCGATGACGTGGGCGATCTCTACATCCCGTTCACCCGCGCGACCGATATGAAGAAGGACAGCACATTCTCATTGTGCCCGACGGATTCGCAGGCTTTTGATGAGTCCAACTGGGGTGCCTACCTGCACAGCGAATGTGACCGGATCGTTGCCTGGTTGGAGCTGGCGACACCCGCCGATGCGGATCGCTACCGCGAATACTTGCGTCACTATGCCGCGGAGCAGCAACGGCTCGGGCGCTTCTCGTGGGCGCCCAACATCCGCCTGCGCAACCTTACGGACTGGCTGGCGTACTTGCAGGTCACGCCCAGAGCATCCAGCTTGTCCATGCTGGTCTCTGCCAGCTTCCTGCTGATCGTCCTGGTCAACGTCGTCGGGCTCATGCTTGCCCGATTCATGCGGCGAGCACCGGAAATCGGCGTACGCCGCGCCCTGGGTGCTTCGCGAACGGCCATCTACCGGCAGTTCCTGATCGAGGCGGCCAGCGTGGGTTTCGTCGGCGGCCTGCTCGGCGTGGCACTGACGCTGCTGGGCGTATGGGGTGCCGGGGGACTTTTCGAGCCGAACATTGCACGTCTCGTGCATGCCGATACCTCGCTGATCGCACTGACCGTGCTGCTCGCCATCGCTGCCACGGTGGTTTCCGCCCTGTACCCGACCTGGCGTGCGGCGCAAACCGAGCCCGCCTGGCAAATCAAGATCACCGGTTGAGATACTTCTCATGGCACTCAGCAGGACATTCCTACAGCTGCGCCCGATCGTTGCTGCACTGGGTCGACACAAGGTGGCCACCCTGCTCATCGTCCTGCAGGTGGCGCTGACTCTTGCGGTGGCATCCAACGCACTGTTTATCGTGGCCACGCGCATCGTCCATCTGTCGCGCCCTACCAACACGGACGAAGCTCATATCTTCGTGATCCGCAACGGTTGGAAATTAGGTCAGACGGCGACCCAGATCGATGCGAACATCCGCGCCGACCTTGAGTCCCTGCGTCATGTCGCGGGCGTGCGTGACGCGTTTCCCAGCCAGGGGTTTCCGCTGGGAGGGTTCAAAGACGACATCATCCTGCGACTGAAGCTCAAGCCGGACCAGAAGACGCACGGGCAATTGGTCACGTTCTTTGCTTCCGACGAGCACGCGATCGATGCGCTGGGCATATCGCTGGTCGCGGGGCGCAATTTTCGCCCCGATGAAATCACCGCCAGCGGCCCCAACGACAAGATGTCTCCTGCCAGCATCATCGTCACCCGAAGTCTTGCCGACAAGCTGTTTCCCGATAGTTCGGCCCTGGGCAAGACGGTATACCTGCCGGATGGGCCTGCCGCCATCATCGGTATCCTCGCCAGCCTGCAGGGGCCACTCAAAGAATCGGACCGCCTGGATGGCTATACCGTGCTGGTCCCGACGCGTTATCTCGATCCAGCGGGTGTCGTGTATCTGGTGCGTACCGACGCCACCGCCATGAAACCGATGATCGCTGCAACACTGAAAGCGCTGCAAGAACGCGGCGGCGTACGCATCATCGATCCCAAGGAAGGCGTCGTTACCATGGCCCAGGTACGTGAGCGCGCTTATGCTGACGATCGTAGCGTGGCGTTGCTGATGAGCATCCTCAGCGGATTGCTGTTGCTGGCTACCGCAGGCGGCATCGTCGGCTTGAGCAGTTTCTGGGTCAGCCAGCGACGCAGACAGATCGGCATCCGTCGTTCGCTCGGCGCCACAACGGGCGATATCCTCGGCTACTTCCATACCGAGAATTTCCTGATCGTCAGCGGCGGCATCGCACTCGGAGCGTTGCTGGCGTTCTTTGCGAATCTCGGCCTGATGCATGTCTATGAATTGCCACGCATGCCGCTTTACGTGCCACTGCTCGGTGCGCTGCTGTTGTGGCTACTCGGTCAACTGGCCGTATGGGGACCGGCACGCTATGCCGCCAAGGTGCCGCCCGTGGTCGCGATTCGCACAGAGTGACGAATCGCCCAAGTCGTGTCGCCGATTCATCGGCACCGCGAAAGGCAGAAAAGGGTGGCGGATATTTGTGGCAGTAAAACGAATGCCTAGGTTTGAGTATTGACTTCTCCACTCTTCGGCTCTCGCAACCGCTACGCGGTTGCGTACCGAGTGCGTGCCACGATGGCCCGCTGCTCTACCGGGGTCCTGTGCGCCAAGCGGGGTGTCGCTTTCTCTTGGTTGCTTCTCGTTGACTGCGGGCATGCTGCCCTACGCCCTTCGGGCCCGCTTCGCTGTTCGTGCACGCTCCTGCGCGCACGTGGAGCAAAAGAGAAGTGACCCGGTCTCCGCAGGAGGACGAAAGCTCTTCGCTCTGAATGCCAGCGCGTACAAGAGCATCGCGACTGAAGTCGCTCCTACAGGCGCGTGTCGCGCAACATTCAGCCTTCGGCCGAGTCGTCTTTCTGCCCCAGATCCTTCAACAACTGAAAAATCTCCCGATACGCCCGCGGCGGCTTGTTCGGGACTTCCTTTTCGATGCGCGCCTGCCGCACCAGCGAGCGCAGATGCTGGCGATCGACCTGCGGATGCTCGGCGATCAGTTCGGACAGCGCGCCTTCGTCCTCGGCGATCAGCCTATCGCGCATCGCTTCGAGGCGATGCATCGCGGCGTTTTCCTGGCGCTGCTTCTCGCGGTTCTCGCCGAGTTCGGCGCGCACGGCGGCGAAGTCATTGTCGCCGTAGCGACGCATGACCTTGGCGAGGAAGGCGAGTTGGCGCTTCTTAGCACCGTGGGAAGGAGTGCGGCGGGTGATGTCGATCTCGTGGCGCACGTCTTCCGGCAGTTCCAGCTTGGCCAGTCGGCTCGGTTGCAGTTCGATCAACTGCGCGGCCAGGGTCAGCACAGCCAGCGCCTCGCGGCGCTGCTGGGTGCGGCTGGGACCGTAATCCTCTTCGTCGAGTTCGGTCTGGTTGCGGCTGCGGCTCGGGCTCACGGATTTCAATTCCAGGAATGGGGCGATGATCAGATGTGCGTGCTGCCGGCGACCGGTTCGGCCTGCTCGAGCGCGAAACGGGCGATCGGTTCGCCATCCAGTTCGATGGTTTCGCTGAACATCGCCGCCGGGCGCACCCATAACCCGTGGTCGCCGTAGAGCGCCTGGTAGACCACCAGCGGCTCCAGCGTTTCGCTGTGCTGTGCGGTACCCAGCACGCGATAGCGCTGACCCTTGTAGTGACGATAGATGCCGGCGGTGGGTTGCATGGACGTACTCCGCAGCTCTTTGCATTTCGCCACCGCGGCCCCATGTCGGAGATCCAGCGGTCGCGAACTGCATATTCTACCCGTCTAACCTCCAGGAAAGCCCCACGTGAGCGAAGTTGCCATCAGCCAGGACCGCAGCCTGCCGGATCGTAGTCAGGATGAACTAGACAGACTGGCCGAACTGGCCGAGGACGTAATTCGCCGCGCCCGCGCCGCCGGCGCCAGCCAGGCCGAGGTGGCCGCCAGCATCGACACCGGGCTGAGCGTCAACGTGCGGCTGGGCGAGGTGGAGACGGTCGAGCACACGCGCGACCGCGGCTTTGGCCTCACCGTGTATTTCGGCCAGCGCAAGGGCTCGGCCAGCACCGCCGACCTGCATCCCGATTCGATCCAGGCCACGCTGGACCAGGCCTGCGCGATCGCGCGCTATACCGAGGCCGACCCGGCGGCGGGTTTGGCCGATGCCGCGCGGATGGCCACATCGTTCCCGGATCTGGATCTGTGGCATCCCTGGGATATCGACACCACGCGTGCGATCGAGCTGGGCATCGAGATCGAGGATGCCGGCCGCGCACATGCAGGCATCAGCAATTCCGACGGTGCCAGCGTGCAGGCCGGGCAGGGGCTGTCGGTCTATGCGAACTCGCACGGCTTCGTCGGGCGCGAACGCGGCACGCGGCATGCGTTGTCGCTGGCCTTGATCGCCGGCGACGAGGACGGCATGCAGCGCGATTACTGGTACGACAGTGTGCGCGCGGCCGGCGATTTCATCAGTGCGAAGGCGCTCGGCGACAAGGCCGCCGAACGCACGCTGGCGCGCATGGGCGCGCGCAGCCTGTCGACGCGGCAGTGCCCGGTGCTGTTCGTGCCGGAACTGGCGCGTGGGCTGATCGGCCATCTGCTGGGCGCGGTCAGCGGCGGCGCGCTGTATCGCCAGGCCAGCTTCCTGCTTGACCACGTCGGCAAGCCGGTGATGCCGTCGTGGCTGAACATCATGGAGCGGCCGCAGCTGTTGCGCGGACAGGGCTCCAGCAGCTTCGACGCCGAGGGCGTGGCGACCCGCGACAGCGCCCTGATCGAACGCGGCGTGCTGGCGCGTTATGTGCTGGGCAGTTATTCGGCGCGCAAGCTGGGGCTGGAATCGACCGGCAACGCCGGTGGTATCCACAACCTGATCGTCGAACCGGGCAGTACGGATCATGCACAGGACGATTTCGCCGGCTTGTTGAAGCGCATGGGCACCGGTCTGCTGGTGACCGAGGTGATGGGCCAGGGCGTGTCCACCGTCACCGGCGACTATTCGCGCGGTGCAGCCGGCTTCTGGGTCGAGAACGGGCAGATCGCGTACCCGGTGGAAGGGATCACCATCGCGGCGAATCTGCGCGAGATGTTCGCCGGGATCGTCGCCGTGGGCATCGACGTCGATCCGCGTTCGCACATCCTGACCGGCTCGATCCTGCTGGAGCGGATGACGGTGGCCGGCGAGTAGGCTCTGCTCCCTCCCCTGCAACGCAGGGGAGGGCTGGGGAGGGGTTGCCTTGATCGTGCTTCTTGGCCAGCCCGAGCCACCCCCTCCCAACCTCCCTGCATGCAGGGGAGGAGCCAAGAACGGGCGCGTCCATTCAAACGATGCGCGTCAAATCGTTGCAACTGGCTTCCCGTGTCACAAGTCCACTCGGCAACGCCAGCCGAGGCTTGCTAGCATCCATGCATCCGGCGACTGGCCGGCGATCTGCCGACGCTGAGGAGATACGCATGAGCGTTCCACCCGAGTCCGTCATTCCGCCTGCACCGAGCGATCCGACCACAACCGTACCGTCCTCGGTGTCTACAGTCATGCCGTCGCACGAAGAGCGCCAATGGGCGCTGTTTTCGCATCTGGCTGCCTTGCTCGGCGGTCTGGTTACCGGCCACTTCCTCGGCATGGGCTGTTTCATCGGCCCGCTGATCATCTGGCTTGTGAAGAAGGATTCGATGCCGTTTGTCGATGATCAGGCGAAGGAAGCGCTCAACTTCAACATCACCGTGGCGATTGCCGCCATGGTGTGCGGAGTGCTGATGTTTGTACTGATCGGTTTCGTGCTGCTGCCGGCGCTGGCCGTTGTATGGCTGGTGCTGATCATCGTTGCCGCGATCAAGGCAAACGCAGGTGAGCGGTATCGTTATCCGTTCGCGTTGCGGTTGATCCCCTGAGTCTTGTGGTTTGGCTGGCATGGATGGCGCCCTGTCAGGTGTTCCAATAGACTCGCCGGGTCTTTCAGACCAGCCGATGCAGAAGTCGTCGCGTGGACTCGGAGATGGCAGGGGACAATGCGATCCCGCCCACACGGGCGGGCTTGAATCCATTGAAGGGGGATGACTTATGGGTTTCTTTGACTGGTATCTGAAGTGCATCAAGGGCCATTACGCGGATTTCGAGGAGCGTGCCCGACGTACCGAGTACTGGATGTTCTTCCTCGTGAACATCCTCATTACCATCGTGGTGGCGATCATCGGCAGGATCATCGGATTGCCGATTATCGAGTCCCTCTAAGGTCTCGCCGTATTGGTACCCGGCATCGCGGTGGGCGTGCGCCGCCTGCACGACACAGGCCGCAGTGGCTGGTGGTGGCTGATCGCGCTGATTCCGCTGATCGGCACTATTTGGATCATCGTGCTGTTCGCGACCAATGGCGACCAGGGGGGCAACCAGTACGGCCCTGATCCCAAGGAAGGCATGGCTTGAGTTGATCGTAGCGGCAAGACTGAAGAGCCCGCTTCGGCGGGCTTTTTTTGTGGAGTGGACAGCTATTGGAGGAAGTCACCCAGGCCCGCTCGTCTCCTTGCGGCGGCGCATGACAAGTCCGAAGATGGCTGCCGAATGCTGTCGCGGTACCACCCACCTAAGGAGACAAGGGTCATGAGTACACCGTCCGATCAGTTTCAGCCGCCGCCGGATCCGCCCGCCGTTCAATCCACCGACGACCGCAATCTTGCCATGCTCACGCACCTCTCCGGTCTTCTGCTGAGCGTGATCGTGCCGCTCATCGTCTGGTTGATGCACAAGGACCAGCCGGAAAAATCCTATCTTGTGCGCGAGGCCAGAGAGGCGCTCAATTTCCAGATCACGGTGCTGATCGGTTACGTGATCTGCTGGATCCTGACGTTCATCGTCATCGGCGCTTTCCTGACGTGGCTGCTGTGGCTGGCGAATCTGGTCCTGTGCATCATCGCGGCGATCAAGGTGAGCTCGACCGGAACTTACCGTTACCCGTTCACCCTGCGCCTGGTGAATTGAGGCGCTGTTCCCGGTGACAAAAAAGTCCGCTGATGCGGACTTTTTTGTGCGCGGTCACGCGGCATCCGCAGCGGACAGCGTCAATGCAGACGATACGCCGCGTAGAGGGCCAGTTCTTCCAGCAGTGCACAAGGTTTATCGATGAGCGCTAGCGCATCCAGCGCGCTGGCGACAAGCTCGAGGAGGCGCTCGCGCGAGGCGTCGAGGCCGATGATCGAGGGAAAAGTGGGTTTGGCGGCGGCGGCATCCTTGCCGGCGGTCTTGCCGAGCACCGCCGATTCGCCTTCCACGTCGAGGATATCGTCGCGCACCTGGAACGCCAGACCGAGCGCTTGGGCGTAGCGATCCAGCGCATCCAGCGTCACCGCATCGGTGCCGGCGACAAGCGCACCCAGCTGCACCGACGCACGGATCAGCGCGCCGGTCTTGCAGGCGTGCATGTGTTCCAGTTCGGCCAGGGTCAGCCGGCGACCGACTGCGGCCAGATCCAGCGCCTGGCCGCCGGCCATGCCTTCGGCACCACAGGCGCGGCCGAGCACACGCAACATCGTCATGCTGGTAGCCGCATCGATCCGGCCGGTCGTGTCGTCGGCCAGGATCTCGAATGCCAGCGCCTGCAACGCATCGCCGGCGAGCACCGCCATCGCTTCGCCGAACACGATGTGGCAGGTGGGACGGCCGCGGCGCAGGGCGTCGTCGTCCATCGCCGGCAGGTCGTCGTGCACCAGCGAATAGGCATGGATCAGCTCCACCGCACAAGCGGCTGCATAGAGCTGCGGGCCGGTTTCGCCGAGCGCGTGCGCTGCGGCGTAGACCAGCAATGGGCGCAGCCGCTTGCCGCCGCCAAGCACGGCGTAGCGCATCGCGCGATGCAGTACGGCAGGGGATTGTTCGGCCGGCGGCAGGCAGCGATCCAGCGCTTGTTCGGTACGCAGGATCAAGGCTTGCAGGGCAGGGTCTAACTCAGAGTTCGGGTTCAAACGGTTCGGCGCTGTCAGGTGCATCGGGATCCAGCAGCAGGCGTACGCGCAGTTCGGCTTGTTGCAGCGACTGCTGGCAATGCCGATACAGGCCGATGCCGCGCTCGAACGAGGCGAGCGAGTCGTCCAGGCTCATCTCGCCGCCTTCCATCTTCGCGACCAGCTGCTCCAGTTCGTCCAGGGAACGTTCGAAGTCGACCGGAGGCGGGGTTTTGACGGGTGCGGGAGTGGTCTTGGCCATGACCTGCAACGCTAACGCAGCGCCCGTGTGGAATCAATCTGCACAAGGAGGATCGAGGTGGCTTTCGATGTGATGCAGTCAGCGCGCAGACAGCCAGTGCGGTTGCGCGCCGGTTGTCTGGAAGATCGTGACGCCGCGCGCACTGATCCAGCGGTCGGCCACGGCGATCAGCTCGTCACCGGCATACAGCAGCGGGCAGACGTTGCGCTGCCACGGTGGCATCCGCCCCTGTTGGAACAGGTCGCGCAATTCACGGGTATGTGCATCGCCGGCCGGCTTGATGCGCTCGCCGCCGCGGCGCAGGCGCACGACGAGCGATTCGGCCATGCGCGCGTCGGCATCGGTCAGCACCAGCACGCCATCGTCAGGCAGGGTCAGCGGCTCGCCGCGCCAGTGCGTCTCCCAGTCGATGGCGATGGCTGGCCTGGGCAACAACGCCCATAACCGCCCGTTCCAGATATGCAGCTCGACCCCGGGCCAGCGAATGCACGGCAGCTGGCCTGCCCGTGCAACGCATTGACGCTCGATCTGCCGGCGCTGCGCGGTGGTGGGCGCGGACAGGCCGCGCGCATGCAGCCAGTGATCAAGCAACGGCTCGCGCAGGGCGGGATCGAGCGCCAGCCAGCCGGCGGCGTGCAGGCTGCCGCTGGCCGGATCGTGCAGCGCGTCGAACGCCGCAAGCCATTGCGTCCGCAAGCTGTCGGCGGCGGCACGGTTGAGTGCGGCGCTGTGCAGAATCGAATCCGCCGCCTGCGGCCAGTGCCGCTTCAGCCGCGGCAGGATCTCGTGACGCAGCTGATTGCGCGCCAGCCGGGTGTCGGCGTTTGAGGGATCGTCGATGCAGTCCAGCGCGTGCGTCTGGACGTAATCGCGCAGTTGCTGTCGCGACAGATCAAGCAATGGTCGCCACAATTGACCGTGACCGAACGGACGCAGCGCGCGCATGCCGCCCAGGCCCTCCGGCCCGGCACCACGCAACAGTTTCAGCAGCACGGTCTCGACCTGGTCATCGCGATGGTGGCCGAGCAGTAGCCATTCGCCTTCGCGCAATTGCGTGGCGAAGGCGGCATAGCGCGCGTCGCGGGCGGCCGCTTCCAGACCTTTACCCTTGCCGGTGTCGAGCTGCACGCGAAGCACCTCGCACGGCAGCGCCAACGCGACGCAGAAATGTCGACAGTGCTCGGCCCAGGCAGCGCTGTCCGCATGCAGGCCGTGATCGACATGCAGCGCGCGCAAGCCGCGCGCACGCGCCACGGATAGCTGCGCCAGCGCATGCAGCAGCGCGCTGGAATCCGGGCCGCCGCTGAACGCGACACACAGCGGTACCGATGGCGCGGCTGCCAATGCAGCAGTCAGATGCTGGTGCAGCGTACCGCTCACTTCGAATCGCTCATTTCTTTGGGACGCGGGGGCGCACGTAGATGTGCTTGCCGTTGCCGATGTGGCGCTCTTCGGTCTCGAACAGGCCGATGCCGTTGACCAGCCCGCTGAGCTTGGCGTAGCCGTAGTTGCGCGAGTCGAAGTCGGGCGACTGCTTGTTGATGATGCTGCCGATCGCGCCGAGTCCGGCCCAGCCGGTGTCGTCGGAGGCGGCCTCGATCGCGTGGCGCAGCAGACTGAGCAGCTGCGTGTCGCCGCGCAGTTCCTTTGCCGAACGCTGCTTCGGTGCGGCTTCGGCCTCGGAGGTGGCCGAGCCGGCCAGCACCTCGGTGTAGATGAACTTGTCGCAGGCGGTACGGAATGGCTCGGGTGTCTTGCGCTCGCCGAAGCCGTAGACGATGCGCCCGGACTCGCGGATGCGCGAGGCGAGCCGGGTGAAGTCGCTGTCGCTGGAGACGATGCAGAAGCCGTCGAAGCGTTCGGCGTAAAGCAGATCCATCGCGTCGATGATCATTGCCGAGTCGGTGGCGTTCTTGCCCACGGTGTAGCGGAATTGCTGGATCGGCTGGATCGAGTGGCGCAGCAGCACTTCCTTCCAGCCGTTGAGATCGGGTTTGGTCCAGTCGCCATAGATGCGCTTCACATGCGCCGTGCCGTATTTGGCAATCTCCGCGAGCAGACCCTCGACGATGGCCGGCCGCGCGTTGTCGGCGTCGATCAGTACGGCAAGCTTGTGCGTGGTGACGTTGGCCATGACGTATCCCGGCGGCAGGAGGGTGATACTGATGGTAACGCCCGGCCGAGGCAGGTTGAAATTATCGCAGGCAAACCGGCAAGCGGCTATTCCTGATACGCACCATAGCTGCGCAGGCGCTTGTAGCGCTGCTCGAGCAGATCGCTGACTGGCATCGTTACGAGTTCGTCGAGCTGGTTCAGCAGCACGGCCTTCAGGCGCACCGCCATCGAGCGCGGGTTGCGGTGGGCACCGCCGAGCGGCTCGCGCACCACCTTGTCGATCAGGCCCAGCTCCAGCAGACGCGGCGCGGTCATGCCCATGGCTTCGGCGGCATCCCGGGCGCGCTCGGCACTTTTCCACAGGATCGAGGCGCAGCCTTCCGGCGTGATCACCGAATAGGTCGAATACTGCAGCATCAGCGTGCGGTCGCTCACGCCGATTGCCAATGCACCGCCGGAGCCGCCTTCGCCGATCACCGTGCAGATGATCGGCACCTTCAGTTCGGCCATTTCCATCAGGTTGCGCGCGATCGCCTCGCTCTGGCCGCGCTCTTCGGCGCCGACGCCAGGGTAGGCACCCGGGGTATCGATCAGGGTCAGCAGCGGCAGCTGGAAACGCTCGGCCAGCTTCATCAGGCGCAGCGCCTTGCGGTAACCCTCGGGACGCGGCATGCCGAAGTTGCGGCGCACCTTGGTCTTGGTGTCACGGCCCTTCTGGTGGCCGATGATCGCCACCGGCCGGCCATTGATGCGGCCGATGCCGCCGACGATGGCAGCGTCGTCCGCATACATGCGGTCACCGGCCAGTTCGTGGAATTCCTCGCAGATCACGCCGATGTAGTCGAGCGTGTAGGGTCGGCCTGGATGGCGTGACAGCTGGGTCATCTGCCATGAGTTGAGGTTGCGGAAGATCTCGGCGGTCTTGACCTTCAGCTTCTCGCGCAGGCGACCGACATCTTCCTCGATATTGAACGCCTGGCCGTGGCTGGCATGGCGAAGTTCTTCGATCTTCGCGTCCAGTTCGGCAATCGGTTGTTCAAAATCGAGGAAGTTCGGGTTCATTCGCGGCTTTTCGTGGCACAGAAGCGGCTCAGTATACCGTTACCCGGCAAAAGACGAGAACGGCGCCGTATGGCTGCGACCATCGTTAAATCGGTGCGGTTCCCCGCTTGTGTGAACGCATGGCGGCTAGCAATTGCGCTATCGTCCGCGCCGACGAGTACTTCTTCGCTGGATCCGACCATGCCGATCAAACCGCCCATCGACAACAGCAAGCTCGACCGCATCGTGGCCGAGGCGCGGCGCAATGCCGAGCAGCGCGAACTGGGCTACCGCGAGCGTGCGCTGAAAATGTATCCATGGATCTGCGGCCGCTGCGCGCGTGAGTTCACCCGCGCGAACCTGCAGGAGCTGACCGTGCACCATCGCAACCACGATCACGACTTCAATCCACCCGATGGCAGCAACTGGGAATTGCTGTGCGTGTATTGCCATGACAACGAACACTCGCGCCATATCGACCATGTGCGCGGCGGAGTGATGGAAGTGCAGGATGCGCCGGCCGCCACCGGCAACCCGTTCGCCGATCTGAAGGCGATGCTGGAGCGGGGCAAGTAGGAGCGCACCCTGTGCGCGATGTTTTTACGGGTTCGCGCAAGAGCAATCGCGCACAGGGTGCGCTCCTACAGGTAAAGATAGTGGATCAATCCTGCTGCTTGACGATGCGCAGCCGCGCGGCCTGCACACCAGGCAGCGCCCGTACGCTGCGCAGCAGTGCGGGTATCGCGTCGACGCGCCAGTCTTCGCCCAGTTCGAAGTCCGCCTGTGCATTGTGGTTGTGGTAACCGTGCAGCACCACGGTGGCGCGGCCGCCGCGGTAACCGGCCAGCGCATGCTGCAATTGCTCGACGAAACCTGGCCCGACACCGTTCAATTTCAGTTGCAGCAGCCGTGCATGCTTGCGGCAGGCGTCGGCCAGTGAGCAGACGCTGCGAGCGCGCAGCTGGAAGCCGCCGCCGGAGAAATCGTCGATACGCAGACCGCCGTCGACGATCAGCATCTCCTCACGGGTGAGTAGCGGCGCCACCTGCTGATAGAGCTCGCCGAAGAAGCTCACCTCGATGCTGCCGGTGCCGTCCTCGATGCGCACGAATGCATCGCTGTCGCCACGCTTGCGCACGGCGGTGACCATGCCGGCGATCGTCCACGGCGTGTCCGGACCGCGGCGGAAGCGATTGCCGTCGTCGTTGTCGTTCTTGCGCGGCTTCGGTGGCTGATAGCGATCGGCAATCTCGCCGAGCGGGCAGGTGGAGAGCTGCGCCAGTTCATCCTTCCACGGATCGGTGGGATGACCGGACAGGTAATGCCCGAGCGTGTCGCGTTCTCCCTGCAGCTTCTGCTCCAGCGACCATTCCGGTGCGGGCGGCAGCTCGATGTGGACCACTGGCGTCGTCGCGCCCCGGCTCGTATCGGACATGCTGGCGCCGAACATGTCGTTCTGGCCGGACTGCGTGTCGCGCACGTGCTGCTCGGCAGCCTTGATCGCATCGGGCAGCTGCAGCATCAGGCTGGCGCGGGTCGGGGCCAGCGCATCCAGTGCGCCAGACAGGATCAGCGCTTCCAGTACGCGTCGATTGAGTTTGGTGGGGTCGACGCGACGGCAGAAGTCGGCCAGATTGATATACGCGCCATGCGCACGTTCCGCGACGATCGCCTCGCACGCACCCTGACCGACGCCCTTGATCGCACCCAGTCCGTACTGGATCGTGCGAGCGCCTTGGCGTGAGGCATTCGACAAAGTGCCCGATTCGACCGCAACGAACATGTACTCGGAAGTGTTGACGTCCGGTGGCTGCACGGTGAGACCGATTGCGCGCGACTCATCGATAAACGTCACCACCTTGTCGGTGTTGTCCATGTCCGAGGAGATCGTCGCAGCCATGAACTCAGCCGGGTAATGCGCCTTCAACCATGCCGTCTGATAACTGACCAGCGCGTAGGCGGCCGCGTGCGACTTGTTGAAACCGTAGCCGGCGAACTTCTCCATCAGATCGAAGATGGTATCGGCCTTGTCGCCGGAAACGCCGTTTTTTGCTGCGCCCTCGCGGAACCCGGCACGCTCCTTCGCCATTTTCTCGACATCTTTCTTGCCCATCGCGCGGCGCAGCAGGTCGGCGGCGCCGAGCGAGTAGCCGCCGACGATCTGCGCCATCTGCATCACCTGCTCCTGATAGACCATGATGCCGTAGGTCTCCTGCAGGATCGGCTCGACGCGCGCATCCGGATACACCACCTCCTCGCGGCCATGCTTGCGTGCCACGAAGCTGGGGATCAGATCCATCGGGCCGGGACGGTACAGCGCGCCCAGCGCGATGATGTCCTCGAAGCGGTCGGGCTTCGCGTCCTTCAGCATGCGCTGCATGCCCGCCGATTCGAACTGGAATATCGCAATCGTCTGCGCCTTCTTCAGCAATTCGTACGGTGCCGGATCGTCCAGCGGCAGCGTGGAAATATCCAGCGACGCTTCATCGGTCTGCGCGCGGCGTACGTTGATCGCCTTGACCGCCCAGTCGATGATGGTCAACGTGCGCAGGCCGAGGAAGTCGAACTTCACCAGTCCAACCGCTTCCACATCGTCCTTGTCGTACTGCGTCACCACGCCGCCACCGCCCGCCTCGCAGTACAGCGGCGCGAAGTCAGTGAGCGGGGTCGGCGCGATCACCACGCCGCCAGCGTGCTTGCCGGCGTTGCGGGTGAGATTTTCCAGTTTCAGCGCCAGGTCGATCAGCGTGCGGGCGTCTTCATCCTGCTCGTAGACCGCACAGAATTCCTTGACGATGCGGTCGGTCTCTTTCTTCGATTTCTCCGAGCGGCCGAGTGCGTCGGACAGCGTGAGATCGAGCGGTCGCGGCGGGATCAGCTTGGCCAGCTTGTCGACCTGGCCATAGCTCATGCCGAGTACGCGGCCGGAATCGCGCAATACGGCCTTCGCTGCCATCGAGCCGTAGGTGATGATCTGACTGACGCGATCGCGGCCGTACTTGCGCGACACATAGTCGATCACCTCGTCGCGGCGATCCATGCAGAAGTCGATGTCGAAATCGGGCATCGACACGCGTTCGGGATTGAGGAAGCGCTCGAACAGCAGGTTGAACTGCAGCGGATCCAGATCGGTGATCTTCAACGCCCATGCAACCAGCGAACCGGCACCGGAACCGCGGCCCGGGCCGACCGGAATGCCGTTCTGCTTGCCCCAGTTGATGAAGTCCGCGACGATCAGGAAGTAGCCGGGGAAACCCATCTTGATGATGATGTCCAGCTCGCGCTCCAGTCGCGTCTGGTAATCGGCTGGCGTGCGGCCGGCGGCAAGCGGCGAGACGGCGAGGCGTTCCTGCAGGCCGTCGCGCGACAACTCGCGGATATAGCTGGCGAGATCGTGACCCTCGGGCACCGGAAAGTCGGGCAGGTAATACTTGCCGAACTCCAGTTCCAGATTGCAGCGCTTCGCCAGCTCGACGGTGTTTTCCAGCGCCTCGGGCAGGTCGGCGAACAGCGCGGCCATCTGTTCCGGCGATTTCAGGTACTGCTGGTCGCTGTACTCGCGCGGGCGCTTGACGTCGGCCAGCACACGGCCCTGATTGATGCACACGCGGGCTTCGTGCGCCTCGAAGTCGTCCTGCCGCAGAAAACGTACATCGTTGCTGGCCAGTACCGGCAACGCAAGTTCGGTGGCCAGCGCAAGTGCGGCGGTGTTCCAGTTCTCCTCGCCGTCGCGACCGCAGCGAGTCAGCTCCAGGTACAGTCGATCGGGAAACAGCCGCACGAGCGCACGCAATTTCACCAGCGCGGCGTCGAGGCCCTGGTTCACTTCGACACGGCCGACTTCGCTCTCGCGACCGAGCAGGGCGATCAGTCCGTGAGTCGCCTCCGCGTGCAGCCAGCCGGCCTCGATCAGCGCGTGGCCACCGTGCTGGCCCTCGCGCCAGGCGCGCGAGACCAGGCGCGACAGGTTCAGGTAGCCTTCGCGATTCTGACACAGCAGAGTGAGCCGCCACGGGCGCGGATCATCCGGCGCCGAGATCCACAGATCGCAGCCGCAGATCGGCTTGATGCCGGCCGCGCTGCACGCCTTGTAGAACTTCACCAGCGCGAACATGTTGCACTCGTCGGTGAGCGCCACCGCAGGCATGTCCGCACGCACGCAGGCCTCGACCAGCGCCTTGATGCGGATGGTCGAATCGACCAGCGAATATTCGCTGTGCAAGTGCAGATGGGTATAGCGGACGGTCATGCAGATTTGCGCGGTGAGTCCGTGCAGGCTAACCGTGGAGCCAGTTCCTCACAAGCTTGACAATACGTCGATGGGTTCCATCTGGCGCGGTCTTGTCGAATGTCCCGCATTATGTTGCATGACTGATGGTTATGCGGCGCACGATTTCATCAGGCTGGGCAATCGGTTACGTATATCGGGATTCACGGTGCAACGCGCGTGGTCAACGTACTTTGCACGCAATCAGAACAACCTTGCCTGATCCAGCAGCAGCCTTACCGGCGCAAAGCTGCGACGATGCTGCGCGCAGGGTCCGAGCTGCTGCAGCGAGGCCAGATGCAGCGGTGTCGGATAGCCCTTGTGCACAGCGAAGCCGTAGCCGGGATACAGCGCATCCAGCGCCACCATCAAGCGGTCGCGGCTGACCTTGGCGAGGATCGAGGCGGCACTGATCGCCGGTTCCAGCGCGTCGCCGCCGACGATCGTGCGGCCGGGGCACGGCAGATCCTTCGGCAGCTTGTTGCCGTCGATCAGCGCTGCGTCGGCGGCCAACGAGAGACCTGCCACGGCGCGGCTCATGCCGGCCATGGTGGCCTGGAAGATGTTCAGGCGATCGATCTCGTCCGGTTCGATCAGCACTACGCAATACGCCAATGCGCGTTCGATGATCAGCGGATATAACGCCTCGCGTTTTGCCTCGCTGAGTTTCTTGGAATCGTCGAGGCCGGCAATCGCACGGTCCGGGTCGAGGATCACGGCAGCCACCGCCAGTGGTCCGGCCAGCGGTCCGCGACCAGCCTCGTCGACGCCAGCAATGAGTAAGCTCTTTGCGTTTGCCTCCTCGCCCCTCCGGGGAGAGGATTGAGGTGAGGGAGGGATGCTCGCCATACGCAAGTTCTTTGCATTCGCATCTTCTCCCTCTGGCGGAGAAGGTTGGGATGAGAGGCGAATGCTCGCGGGAAACTTACCCACCAGCCGGCTTTTCATCGATCAACTCCGCAATCGCCGCCGCTGCGCGATCTCCCGCGTGACCTGCCAGACCGCCACGCAATGCCTGATGCAGTTGCTCGAACACGGCAACGATATGGCTGCGACGTTCGCTGTCGCGAAACAGTGTCAATGTGGCGTTAGCCAGCTTCTCGGCTGTGCAGTTGTCCTGCATCAGCTCGGGTATCAGCAGGTCATCACCAAGGCCGCTGGCACGCGCCAGGATATTGGGCAGCGAATAGACGTCGGTTTTCAGCATCTTCATGGCGCGTGCGATGCGGTAGCTCAACGGCGCGACGCGGTAGCCGACCACCATCGGGCGTTTCGCCAGCATCGCTTCCAGCGTGGCGGTACCGGAGGCCAGCAGCACCACGTCGGCGGCCAGCATGGCCTCATGCGCATGACCATCCAGCAGCAACGGGGCGGCTTCATCGCGTGGACCCTTCGCGAGCATGGCCTGGAGTCTGGCATGCACCTGCGGGTTGGCTGCCGGTATCACGATGCGCATTCCCGGCAGTGCAGCCGCGACTTGAGTTGCGGCGTCGATGAAAATCTGCCCCATCCGGGCAAGCTCGGATAACCGGCTGCCGGGCAGCACGGCCAGGATTGGCATCTGCTGCGGCAGCTGCAGAAAATCACGCGCACCCATGCGATCGGAAACCAGCGCGAAGCGATCGGCCAGTGGATGGCCCACGAAGCGGGCATCGATGCCGTGCTTCGCATAGATCGCCGGCTCCATCGGGAACAGGCACAGCACGCGGTCGGCACTGCGACCGATCTTCTCCGTGCGTTTTTCGCGCCATGCCCAGACCGACGGACTGACGTAGTGCACGGTACGCAAGCCTGCCTGTTTCAGCCGCTGTTCCACACCGAGATTGAAATCGGGGGCATCAATGCCGATCACGACCGTGGGGCGCTCCGCCAGCAGTCGTGCCACGAGCGCCTTGCGCAACCGCAACAGACGCGGCAGATGGCTGATCACTTCGCTGAAGCCGAACAGCGAAAGTTCGCGGATGTCGTACCAGGATTCGAGCCCCTGCGCCTGCATGCGGGCGCCCCCGATGCCGACGAAACGCGCCTGCGGATAACGCTGCCGCAACGCGACGATCAGGTCGGCGCCAAGCTGATCGCCGGAATCCTCGCCGGCGAGGAGGGCGATGAGGGGGGCGTGCGGCCCGGATTCAGTCATCTGCATGTCTTGTAACTCCCGCAGAGCGAAGCCAGGTGTTCGATTTGCTGATATGGGCGCAGCCCATATCAGCGCACATATCAGCGGGCGAGCGCCCTTTCGCTGCGGTCGATGAAGTCAAGCATCGCACGCACATCGTCGCTCTCCTGCGCCTGCACGACCAGTTTTTCGCGTGCCTCGGCCAGCGACAGACCAGCGGTATACAGCGTGCGATAAGCCCGCTTGATCGCCGAGATGCGCGATGCATCGAAACCGCGACGTTTCAATCCCTCGCTGTTGATGGTGCGCGGACGACCGTGCTTCTCGTTAGCCATCATCACGAACGGCGGTACATCCGAGCCAAGCAGACAGCCCATGCCAATGAAGGAATAAGCGCCGACTTTGCAGAACTGATGCGCGCCGGAATAACCAGCAAAGACTGCCCAGTCCCCCACCTCCACGTGTCCGGCAAGCGCCGAGTAGTTGGAGAAGATCGTGTGGTTGCCGACTTGGCAGTCGTGCGCAATATGTACGTAGGCGAGCAGCCAGTTGTCGTTGCCGATGCGGGTGATGCCGCCACCCTCGCCGGTGCCGCGATTGATGGTGACGAACTCGCGGATCATGTTGCGGTCGCCGATAACCAGTTCAGTGCGCTCGCCCTTGAACTTCATGTCTTGCGGATCGCCACCGAGCGAGGCGAACTGCGCGATGCGGTTGTCACGACCGATCTTCGTCGGCCCTTCGATCACTGCATGCGGGCCGATCACCGTGCCGTCGCCGATTTCCACCTCGGCACCGATCACGCTGTACGCGCCGATGCTGACGTTGACACCGATGACGGCGGAGGGGCCAACCAACGCGGTGGGATGGATCATTTGTCGGACCTCGCCGCGCACATGATCTCGCAGCTGGCCACTTCCTTGCCGTCGACCAGTGTACGGGCCACGAACAGGCCCATGCCACGCATCACACGCTTCTGGCTTACTTCCAGGCGCAATTGGTCACCCGGAACCACCGGTGCGTTGAAACGCGCGTTGTCGACCTTGACCAGATAGAACAGCGGACTGCCGGTATTGCCCTTGATGCGGTTGCTGATCTGGGTCAGCAGTCCGGCTGTTTGCGCCATCGCCTCGACCAGCAGCACGCCCGGCATCACCGGGTGGCCGGGGAAGTGACCCTGAAAGAACGGTTCGTTGATGGTCACGTTCTTCAGCGCGATCACGCTGACATCGGGCACGAGCTCGATGACCCGGTCGACCAGCAGGAACGGATAACGATGCGGCAGCAGCTCCTGGATCTGCTCCACGTTCACGGGCAAGGTGACGGGCGTGGCTTTCTCACTCATGGTTCTTGTCCTTTTCCAGCGCCGACAACCGGCGCGCATACTCGTCCAGATGCTTGAAGCGGGCGGCGTTCTTCCGCCATTGGCGGTTGTCCTGCAGCGGCACGCCTGATGAGTACTCGCCTGGCTCGCGGATCGAATGCGTGACCAGGCTCTTGGCGGTAATGGTAACCCGGTCGGCCAGTTCGAGATGCCCCAGCACACCGGCGTTGCCACCGATCATGCAGTAACGGCCGATTTTTGCACTGCCTGCCACCGCCGCGCAGCCGGCCATCGCCGTGTGTGCGCCGATGTGCACGTTGTGGGCGATCTGGATCTGGTTGTCCAGTCGCACGTCTTCCTCCAGCACGGTGTCGTCCAGCGCGCCGCGGTCGATCGTGGTGTTGGCGCCGATCTCGCAGTCGTCGCCGATGCGCACGCCGCCGAGTTGCGGCAGTTTTACCCAGCCGCCGTGATCGAACGCGTCGTGATCGAACGCGAAGCCGAAACCATCCGAACCGATCACCGCACCTGGATGCAGCAGCACGCGCTTGCCCAACGTGACCCGGGTCACCAGCGTGACTCGCGCCACCAGCCGCGACTGAGCGCCTACTGTGCAATCGGTGCCGATGATGCAGTGTGCACCAAGCACAGCGCCGTCCTCGATCACCGCACCATCCTCGATCACGCAGCAGGGACCGATGCTGGCGCTGCTGCTGATGCGCGCGCTGGCGGCAACCACGGCGCTGGGATGGATGCCCGGCGGCGCGGCAGGCAGCCGTTCAAACAGTGCGGCGATCCTGGCGTAAGCGGTGTAGGGATCCCCGGCGATCAGCGCCGCGGTCGGGCAGTCGGCGACATTCTCGGTACGTATGAGCACCGCGCCGGCACGAGTTGCGCTCAGTTGGGTGGTGTACTTGCTGTTGGAGAGAAAAGTCAGTTGACTGGGACCGGCGCCGGCCAGTGTGCCGACGCCATCGATCAGGTGCGCGCCGTCGCCATGCAGCGACAGTTCGAAGCGTTCGGCCAGTTCGCGCAGGGAATAGGAACCGTTCACGCCCACGTGTTTTCTCCAGGACACTCAAGTGATTCCAAGGGAAATTGCTGGGCACACGCCGGCAGCCCAAAAGGAAAGCGCGGCCTGACCGCGCTCCCTGTACATCCTTGCGTCCCCTCAGAACGTGCTGCCGAAGGTGAATTGGATACGTTCCTCATAGTAGCCATCGGAAGGCTGGGTGCGGAACGGCAACGCGAAGCTGATGATCAGCGGGCCGATCGGCGCCTGCCAGTGCAGCGAGAGACCCGTCGAGGCACGCAGGGTACTGGCGTTGAAGCTCTGGATGTTCTGGTAAGCATTGCCGGTATCGACGAACCAGGACACTCGCGCGGTGTTGACGTCCTTCAGGAACGGCAGTGGCAGATACAGTTCGGCGGTGCCGAGCACCTTGAACGCACCGCCGATCGGTTCAGCGTGGTTGCCATCGGGACAGAGACCCGAGTTCGACGGTACCGCGCCAGGAGCGATGCAGATGCGCGGTCCCAGCGTATTGTCCTGGAAGCCGCGCACGTCGGTTACGCCGCCGGAGAAGTAGTTCTGGAAGAACGGGAGTTGCTCGCGCATATCCACCAGGGTTTGATCGTTGGCGGCGTAGACAGTCTTCAGCGCATCGTAGGCCGCGTCGGTGATGCCGTTTTTGCCGTAGGTCTGACCATCCCCGACCTGACCGTCCAGGTACAGCACGAAACCCTTGCCGATCGGCCAGTAATGATTGGCTTCCGCCGTCATTTTCCAGAACTGCACGGTCGAACCGGGTAGCGCGACATCCGCCGACAGGGAGATCTTGCCGCCGCGCGTCGGTGCCCAGTAACCATTGCGGGTATCGTGAGTCCAGCCCAGCGTGCCGGTCCACGAGTGGATGGTGTCCTGCCCGATTTCATTCTGATAATCGATCAGAACCTGCGGGGTGTACCCCGGTATCGTGTTGACCTTGTTGCTGCCCAGGCCCAGACCCACGCGCAGGCCATCGGTCTCGCTTATCGGTATGCCCAGGTAAGTGGAGAAATTCTTGGCACTGGTGGAGTAATCGGCGAACTCACTGATGTTGCCGTAATCGGTCTTCGACAAACTGGCGTTGTAGCCGATGCCGATGCCGTTGTCGGTCAGATACGGGTTGTAGTAATTGACGCTGTATTTGGTGTAGTAGTCGCTGCGCTCGCCGCTGAGCGAGATGCTGTCGCCGCTGCCGAACAGGTTGTTCTGCGTCACCGAGGCGGACAGGATGAGACCGGAGTATTGCGAATAGCCCACGCCGAACTGCAAGCTGCCGGCGGATTGCTCCTCGACCTTGACGGTGACATCCACCTGGTCCTGCGTGCCCGGCACCAGTTTCTTGTCGATATCGACTTTCTTGAAGTAACCCAGTCGCTGCAGACGGATCTTGGAGCGATCGATCGCCGCCTGCGAGTAAAAGGAGCCTTCAAGCTGACGCATCTCGCGCCGCATCACGGTGTCTTCGGTGCGGGTGTTGCCGGAGAAGATCACCCTGCGCACATACACGCGCTGGCCAGGTTCGATGTAGAGAGTCAGGGCGACGGTGTGGTTGTCCTTGTCCAGCTTGGGAATCGGAGTGACCTTGGCGAAGGCGTAACCAATATTGGCAAGGATGGCCTTGATCGCCTTCGCGCTGGTCTCGATCGCGGCGCGATCGAAGTCGTCGCCCGGCTTGATGAACACCAGCCGGCGCAGGGTGGCTTCCGGCAGGATCAACGTGCCGAGCAGCTTGACATCGGACATCTTGTAGATGTCGCCTTCCTTCACGCTGGTGTCGATGTACATCGAGCGCCGGTCTGGCGCGATCGTGACCTGGGTGGAGTCGATGCCGAAATCGGCGTAACCGCGGTTCATGTAATAGGCCTGGACCTTGTCCAGGTCGCCGGAGAGTTTTTCGCGCGAATACTGATCGTCCTTCGAATACCAGGACAACCAGTTGGGCGTGTTCGATTCGAAACCCCCGCGTATCTCCTTGTCGGTGAACGCGTCATTGCCGAGGATATTGATTTCCTTGATCGTGGCAGCCTTGCCCTCGCGGATCTCGATATCGATGGCTACACGATTGCGTTCCAGATAGGTCACGTGCGGGATCACCGACACGTTGTACTTGCCGCGGTTGTGATACTGCCGGATCAACTCCTGCTGCACGTTGTCCAGCGCCAGCCGGTCGAAGGTCTCGCCTTCGGTCAAGCCGATCTGCTTCAGGCCCTTCTTCAGGTCATCGGTCTTGATGTCCTTGTTGCCGCGCAGGGTCAGCTTGGCGATCGACGGTCGCTCGACCACCTTGATCACCAGGATGCTGCCATCGCGATCCATTTCCACATCGCTGAAGAACTTGGTGTTGTACAACGCGCGAATGGCCCGCTGGGCCTCGTCGTTGGTCAGCCGGTCACCTTTGGCCACCGGCAGGTAGGTGTATACCGTGCCGGCGGAGATGCGGTTGAGTCCGTCGATGCGGATGTCCGATACCACGAACGGGTCGAACGCAAATGCATTGGCGGAGAGGGAGGCAAGCAGGATCAGCGCGGCGATACGCTTCATCGTCGGTTCCGTTGGGTTATTTCGATGGGTCGGCCAGCGCGGCCGCCCCGATCAACGCATGAAACAGGGACTGGCCCTGTCTCGAAAGAGAGTCCGCACTCTGCAGGAGTGCATCGCGTGACACGCCGCCGCGCTGTAGAGCGGCAGGCGCAAGCAAACGTGTCGTCGATATGCCGCGATCGCTGGCCATGGGTATCACGACAGCAACATGCGGTGGATATCGTTGTAGAACGCCAGCCCCATCAGGGTGAACAGCAAGGCCAGCCCGATGTACTGGCCGACGACCATTGTCTGTTCGCTGACCGGGCTGCCTTTGATCAACTCCACAAGATAATACAGTAGGTGCCCGCCATCCAGGACAGGAATCGGCAGCAGGTTCAGGATCGCCAGACTCAGCGAGACGAGTGCCAGAAACTGCAGGAACCATGGCAGGCCCATATTGGCCGAAGCATTCGCGACCTGCGCGATGCCGATGACACCGGACAGGTTGCTGGTCGACGCCTGGCCGCTCAGCATCTTGCCGAGCATGCTGAAGGTCTGTGTCGTATTGCGCCAGGTGGCCCGCAGCGAGGCGCCAAGCGCCTTGACCGGTCCGTAGCGCACCGTGGCTGATT
>Ga0208589_1000070_pt1 | contig 46083 bp, 56 predicted proteins | sample NGESurshal092012_2_FD_184486 | JGI IMG/M metagenome (GOLD analysis project Ga0208589, IMG submission 184486) | Arctic peat soil microbial communities from Barrow, Alaska - NGEE Surface sample F53-2 shallow-092012 (SPAdes) | ecosystem: Environmental > Terrestrial > Soil > Wetlands > Peat ...
TGTTTGTGGACGCCATCGTGATCATCCGTTGAACGGTATTGCGGCTAAACGGCGGCTTGGTTGGCGTGCGTTTCCTTCTTCGCGTTTTATCTCAATCCCCAAACTTCCTCGGCTTCACAATCGCCGCCTTGAGCTTGCCCAGATATTCAACCGCCGGAATTTCCGTACATCCAAAGCGGCGGAGATGCGTTGTCACCGTCTGCGTATCCAGCAATTCAAAATCACGGTGATTCAATCGGTTCACCAGATGCACCAGCGCGACTTTGCTCGCGTCCGGCACGCGGTGGAACATGCTCTCGCCGAAGAAGGCGGCCCCCAGGCTCACGCCATAGAGGCCGCCGACGAGTTGGCCTTCGCGATAGCATTCGACGCTGTGGGCGAAGCCGATCTTGTGGAGCTGGGTGTAGGCGTTGATGAGTTCGTCGTTGATCCAGGTCTCGCCGGCCCGCTCGGACATGCAGCTTCGCATGGCGGCGGTGAAATCGTGATTGATGCGGACATCGAATCCGCCTTCGGCGGCGGTTTTGCGGACGAGCGGGCGGAGCGTGCGCGGGACATGAAACCCTTCGAGCGGCAGCACGCCGCGCGGATCGGCGGTGTACCAGGCGATCCGCCCGTCGCGGCCGGCCATGGGGAAGGCGCCGTTGGCGTAGGCGTTGAGGAGAGTCTGGGGGTCGAGGGGGACGGGGCGGCTCATTAATCTGGATGATAAGTCCAAAGAAGCGAGGAAAGAAGCGAAAGGCGCCGAACGTTCCTAATCCTAATCTTGCTCTTCATCTTAATCCTCTTCGTGCTCTTACTCTTGCTCTTACTCTTTCTCTTCATCTCTTACAAATTCAAAAGCGGGGAGGAGTAAGATTAAGATCACGATTAAGATTAGGAAGAGGATTAGGAGCAGGATAAAGAGTAAGAGTAGGACGGGCGCGCAGTGACCTGCATTTTCGAATTATCCGGCCTATTTCTGCGCCACGATCGCGGCGACCAGGCCGTCGATGTTGAACGTTTCGGCTTGAACTGTGAGGGTGAGGCCGAGTTCTTTAATTGCCGTTGTGGTGATCGGGCCGATGCTGGCGATCTTCGTCCGAACCAGCCGCCCTGCCGCGTTGTCGCCTAACAGGGAGATAAAATTCTTCGCCGAACTCGCGCTGGCGAACGTAATCCAGTCGATCTCGCCGGCGTCGATTGCGGCGGCTAATCCCGGCGACAGGGATTTGGCGGGGTACGATTCGTAGATGGCGATGTCTTCGACTTTCGCGGCGCCGGCGGCTCTTAGTTTTTCTACGAGGATCGGGCGGGCGATATCCGCACGCAACAGCAGGAATTTTTTGCCGGCGACGTGTTTGCCCGTGATCAATTCATTGGCGAGGGCTTCGGCGACGAATGATTCGGGGCAAAGATCAACCCGCAATGCAAGCTTGCTTCGCACCGCGGCGGCGGTCGCGTCGCCGATCGCGGCGATTTTGGCGTTGCCGAATGCGCGGACATCCAAATTCAATTCCGTCAGGCGAGAGCGGGCGAATTCCACGCCGTTGGCGCTGGTGAAGATGATCCAGTCGTATTCGGAGGCTGTTTTCAGGGCGTGGTCGATTGCGCTTGGGTCTTTCGGGGCGGCGATTTCTAGAGTTGGGGCTTCCCAGACGCTTGCGCCCAGGGCCGATAGTTTGCGAGATAGGTCGCTGGCTTGTTGACGCGTGCGCGTGACGACGATGCTCTTGCCGAATAGAGGGCGTTTCTCAAACCAGTTTAGGGTTGAGCGAAGTTCGACAACACGGCCGACAATGGTGATCGCGGGCGGTTTTAGCCCAGCGGCGGCGATTTTTTCCGGCAGGTCCGCCAATGTTGCGACGACCGTGCGCTGCTTCGGCATGGTGCCCCATTGGATGCTGGCGGCGGGAGTGCTTGGCGGTTTGCCGTGGGCGATGAGCTGGCTGCAAATGTGCGGAAGGGATTTCACGCCCATATAAAAGGCCATGCAAGGGAGGCGGGCGATGGTCGGCCAGTCCATTTCGGTGTTGCCGCCCTCCTGCTCGTGGCCGGTGATGATGGTGAAGGAACTGTTGAAGTCGCGGTGGGTGGCGGGAATACCGGCGTAGGCGGCGGCGGCTATGGCGGCGGTGATGCCCGGAACTTCCTCAAACGCGATTCCGGCGGCGAGGAGAACCTGGGCTTCTTCGCCGCCGCGTCCAAAGATATAGGGATCGCCGCCTTTGAGGCGGACGACGTTTTTCCCGGACCTGCCGAGTTCGACGAGGAGGGCGTTGATCTGGTCCTGCGTCAGCGTGTGGGCGGAGGATTGCTTGCCGACGTAAATCTTTTCGGCGTTTGGACAGTGATTGAGCAGGATGGGATTGGCGAGGTTGTCATAAACCACGACATCGGCGGCGGCCAATAATTCCGCGCCGCGGAGCGTGAGAAGGCCGGGATCGCCGGGTCCGGCGCCGACGAGGTAGACGATTCCTTCCCGGGCGGTGGTCATGGGTGGTAGGGTCGTTAATGGGTGGGGAAAGTCAAGGAAGCGGTAGAAGGTAAGAAGGTAAGAAAGTGAGAAGGTGAGAAAGTCTTGATGCCTGCGTTTGTACTTTCTTACTTTCTTACCTTCCGCCATCGGCGGCGGCAATCCAGATAAACCCTGCCGATTGCGAGGCCGATGTAATAAGCATGTTAGCAATGCTGAAAGAACCTGTCGCACAGAGACAAAGCGAGCGGCGGCCATCGGATCGGCGGATATTTGAGCGTCGGCCGGCCACCGGGCAGGCGCGGGGACATCGAGTCGATCACACGATTTCGGCCCGGCAGAATCCGCGGGTGAATCTGGCGCTTTGGGACATGTCGGCCGGGGGATTGTCGGCGGTTGCGGATCACCCGGTGCAGCAAGGGGAAAGCCTTTGCGTTTATATTCCCGGACGAGGAACGATGCCGGCGTGGGATGCGGTTGGGCGCGTGCTGCGCTGCGAGCCGGGGCCGATGGGGTATCGCATCGCGGTGGAATTTGAGCAGTTGCCGGCGGCTTAAAGATTGTTCATTTCTGCCCGGGCATTTTTCAAATCTGACTTGTTGCGCCGGTTCAAAGAAAATTGAATCCACGAATGCACACGAATTTACACGAATGGAAGACTGACCTTCCCGTGCTTTTTGTTCGTGTTCATTCGTGGATTCAAAACTTCTTGGTCCGGTGAAGGCCCGGCGTGTCTTCACGCCGGGCTAAAGTGAGGTTGATCGTCATTTCACTTCCCGCCAATTCTTCCCCCACCCAACTTCCACCTTCAGCGGCACTTTCAGCTTCATCGCGCCCGTCATTTCTTCGCGCAGCATCGCGGCTTCGGCTTCCACCGCTTCCATCGGCGTTTCGAAGACCAGTTCGTCATGCACTTGCACCAGCATACGGCTGGGGCGATTTTCGCGCATGAGGCGGCGGTGCACATTCAGCATCGCCAGCTTGATCAGATCGGCGGCGGAACCCTGCACAACAGAATTAATCGCCTGGCGTTCGGCCATGTTGCGGAGGTTGATGACGCCGCTGGTGATGTCGGGAATGGGGCGGCGTCTTCCCAAAATCGTTTGCACGTAGCCTTTGGCCTGGGCATCGGCGACGCATTGCTGGAAGAATTTGGAGATCGAGGGGAATTTCGCGTGGTAGGATTTGATGAGGGCACTGGCGGATTGCACGGTGAGGCCTTCGATGCGCCAGGAGAGGCCGTAGGCGCTGACGCCGTAGATGATGCCGAAGTTGATGACCTTGGCCTGGGCTCGCTGGTCTTTGGTTACGTCTTTCAACTCGACGCCGAACACTTCGGACGCGACGGCGGCGTGGACATCTTCATCGGCCTCGAACGCACGCAGGAGCGCCGGCTCTTCGGTGAAATGAGCCAGCAGGCGCAGCTCGATCTGGCTGTAATCGGCCGTCAGAAGTACGTTGTTCTTAGCGTCGCCGGGGATGAAGGCCGAGCGGATGCGGCGGCCTTCGTCGGTGCGGATGGGGATGTTTTGCAGGTTGGGGTCGCTGCAACTGAGGCGGCCGGTTTCGGCGCCGATCTGGTTGAAATGGGCGTGTATCCGGTGCGTTCGCGGGTTGACGAAATCGGTGAGCGTGTCGAGATAAGTGTTCTTCAGTTTCACCAAGCCGCGGTAATCGCGGACCAATTTCGGGACGGTGTGCAGGTGTGCGATTTTTTCCAGAGCTTCCATGTCGGTGCTGGGGCCGGTCTTGGTGCGCTTTTGAACCGGTAGAGCCAGCTTCGTATACAAGACTTCCGCGAGTTGCTTGGGCGAGTCACAATTGAATTCGACGCCCGCCTCGCGGCAAATGGTGGCGCGAAGCTCTTCGATTTTCTCGGCCAAAAGTAGGCTTTGCTCTTTGAGGACCGCCGGATCGACGGCGATGCCGTTCATTTCCATCTCGGCCAGCACGTCGATCAGGGGCGTTTCGAGTTCATCGGCGAGCTTGCGAAGTTCGGGGATTGCATCGAGACGTTTGCCAAGCATTTCGGCGAGCCGCCAGGCGATGTCGGCGTCTTCGGCGGCGTATTTGCCGACCTTTTCGACATCGACCTGGGCCATGGAGATTTGGCGCGAGCCGCCGCCGATGAGATCGCTGGTGGGGACTTTTTTGAAATGGAGGAGGTCGAGAGACAGGCGGTCGATGCCGTATTGCGTGCGGCCGGCGTCGAGGAGAAACATCGCAATCATGGAATCGAGCGCGACGCCTTCAACGCGAATGCCGGCCTGACGCATCACCGAGACATCGTATTTAATATTGTGGCCGACCTTGGCGATCGTCCGGTCTTCCAGAATTGGCTTCAGCAACGCCAGCGTTTGTTCAATGGGCATTAAATCAGAACCACTCGGCCCGCGAACGGGGACGTAGTAACCGGTTTTTTCGCGCCAACTGAAACTCATGCCGACGAGATTGGAATTCATGGCGCCCAGGGCGTCGGTTTCGGTGTCGAAGGCGAAACGCTTAATTGTTTTCAGTTCGGCCAGGAAAGCGGCGAACTGCTGGGGCGTGCGGATGCAGGTGTATTCACAGTCGGCGGCGGTTTCGAAATGCTCGACCGGGGCGCTGTGAGCGGATTCGGGCGATTCGCCGAAGAGACTCTCCTCGAAGCCGGCGGATTTCTCGGATTTTGATGATCTCGGCGGTTGGCTGATCTTCTCCGGCTCGTCGCCGGCGACGCGTTTGAGCAGCGTATGGAAGCCGAGGTTGGTCAGGTGCTTTCGCAGGGCGGTTGTGTTCACGCCGTTGAATTTGCAATCCGCGATCTTCCAATTCAGCGGCAGGTCGGGGCGAAGCGTCACCAGCTTGCGACTACGCTCAAGTAGCGGCAGATTTTCCGAAATGTTTTTCTTTACGGCGGGTTTTAATTCATCCACATGCTTGAGAATTTCGGCGACGGAGCCGTATTGCTGGATCAGTTTGACGGCGGTTTTTTCGCCGATGCCGGGGATACCGGGAACGTTATCGGTGGCGTCGCCGATCAACGACTGAACTTCGACGGCTTGCTCGGGCGTGTAGCCGTGCTTGGCGAGTATCGACGCGGAGTCGGAAAAGACGTCGTTGTAGACGTCGTACATTTTCACATGCTCGCCGACGAGCTGGCGCATGTCCTTGTCGTTGGAGACGATGACGGCTTCCATTTTTTCATCGGCGATTTGTTTCGCCATCGTGGCGATGAGATCATCGGCCTCGTGTCCGGGCATGGCGAAAATGGGGATGCCCATGTCTTTGACGACTTCGAGGATACGCTGCTCCTGCGGCTTGAAATCCGGCGGCGGGGGCTTGCGGTTGGCTTTATATTCCGGATCGACCTGGCGGCGTTCGAGTTCGGAATCGCCGGTGTCGATGACCATGGCGAGATAATCCGGTTTGCGCGCGTCGATCATGTTCAGCAGGCGCTGGATGAAGACGAAGGTCGCCTTGGTCGGCTCGCCGGTGGGCGATGAGAGGTCGCGGAACGGGGCGTAGTAGGCGCGGAAAATCTGGGCGTGGCCGTCGATGATGTAGAAGGTGTTTGGCAATGTTGGGATGATAGCGAATCAAGGAAGAGTTTTCAGTTTTCAGTTTTCAGCTAGGAATCGTTCAATTATCGAGAATGGAAACTGAAACCTGTCTAAAAGACCAAAAAGGCTTACTATTTCCACATGGGCAAGGGCGTGGGATTTGAAGTAGCCGGATTGCGGCGTGTGTTCGATGGCGGCGTAACGGCTATTGAATCGCTTGATCTCACTGTCGCGCCGGGCGAGTTCGCGGCGATTCTTGGGCCGTCGGGGTGTGGGAAATCGACGCTCTTGCGAATCGTGGCGGGGTTGGACAAACCAACCGGCGGGCGCGTTGAGATCGCTTCGGGGGTTCGGCTGGCTTATGTGTTTCAAGATGCGCATCTGCTGCCGTGGCGAAACGTCTTGCGAAACGTCAGTTTGCCGCTGGAATTGATGGGGGTTTCTCGCGCCAAGCGTTTGGCGGCGGCGAAAGAATCGCTGCGGCAGGTGGGGCTGGCGGACGCGATGCAGCGATATCCTGATCAGCTTTCCGGCGGGATGCGCATGCGGGTTTCGCTGGCGCGGGCGCTGGTGACGGAGCCGAATCTTTTATTGCTGGATGAGCCGTTTGCGGCGCTGGATGAGATCACGCGGCATCATCTTGACGAGCAATTGCGGCAGCTTTGGGCCGATCGCGGGTTGACCGTTGTGTTCGTCACTCACTCGACGCAGGAGGCGGTTTATCTGGCTGAGCGCGCGGTGGTGCTATCCGCCCGGCCGGCGCGATTGATCTACGATGGGAAGATTGATCTTCCCCGGCAACGCGACGCGGCGCTGCGCGCGACCGCGCAATTCGCCGCACAGACGCGAGGGGTGTTCGAGGCATTGGAAAAGGGAGGGGCGTAAATGAAGCGGGCGTTTTTCGGGATTGTTTTGCCGCCGCTGATTGTGCTGGTTGTGGTTACCGGCGCGTGGGAGGGATTCGTGCGCTGGCGGAATGCGGGGGCGGTGGGTTATCAACTGCCGCTGCCGCTGCCGAGCGGAATGATCGGGGCGATTGTGCGCCAGCGCGGTGAAATGCTGGCGGCACTTTGGACAACGGCACAAGGCTCGCTCCTGGGGTTCGGCCTGAGCAGCATCGTCGGCGTGGGGCTGGCGATTTTGCTGGCGTCGTTTGGTTGGGTGCGGCGGGCGATTTATCCGTATACGCTTTTCTTTCAGACCGTGCCGGTGATCGCGATCGCGCCGATGCTGGAAATCTGGAGCGGAGCGGGGTTGCGGGCGGTGGTGATTATTTCATTCATCGTTTCGGTGTTTCCGGTGATCGCCAATACGCTGGGTGGATTGCTTTCGACGGAGCCGGCGCTGGAGGATTTGTTCCGGCTGTATGGGTCGGGTCCGCTGGCGCGGCTGTGGAAGTTGCGGCTGCCGTCGGCGCTGCCGAATCTGCTGATCGGTTTGCGCGTGGCGGCGGGGTTGTCGGTTATTGGGACGGTGGTGGCGGAGTTCTTCGTGGGAACCTATGGAGCCGGAGAAGGGCTGGGCGTGAAGATTGTCAGCAACGCCAAGTATGGGCACACCGACGCGGTATTTGCCGGCGTGCTGCTGGCGTCGCTGCTGGGGTTGGGGATGTTTGTGGCGGTAAATCTGGCGGGGAAAGTGTTATTGCGGCATTGGCATCCGTCGGAGAAATGAGATGTTTTCGGACATCGGCGGGCGGGTATACTCGCGGCATGGTCTTCAATTCATACGAAAGCGCCGATGCCGAGTATTCCCCCTCTTCCTGTACCCAGGGGGAGGGATGGGGTGGGGGTTCTGCTTGCCTGGCGATGAAAAGCCCCCACCCTAGCCCTCCCCCGGTGTACCAGGGGAGGGGACAAGAAGGGATTAGGTTGCGATTGGTTGGAATCCTGATCGCTGTTTTCTCGACCGCATTTCTGCTCGCCGGCTGCGGCAAATCCGAATCCACCCCCCCACCATCCAGTTCCTCATCGCCGGCCGTGAAACTCCTGCTCGACTGGCGGCCTGAACCGGAATTCGGCGGGTTTTATGCGGCTAATCTAGCGGGCGGAGCGTTTGCCAAACATCAATTGAATGTTGCAATAACGAGCGCGGGCGAAGGCGCGCCGACCTGGCAGTTGCTGGCCTCCGGTCAGGCGGATTTTGCGACCACGGCGGCCGATCAGGTGCTTATCGCCCGCGAGCAGCACGCGGATGTGGTCACGATCTTCGCGGTCTATCAAACCTGCCCGCAGGGGATCATGGTTCACAAGGCGAGGAATTTTTCGTCGCTGGCGGAGGTATTCGCAAATACCGGCACGCTTGCCGCCGAGGACAACGCATGGCTGCACTTCTGCCAGCAGAAATTTGCGCCGGTGAAGGTGAAAATCACCGGCTATTCCGGCGGCTTTGCGCCGTTCCTGGCGCAGGCGGATTATTCGCAACAGTGCTTCATCACATCGGAGCCGATCCTCGCGGCCAGACAAGGCGGTGATCCACAGACATTTCTGATCGCGGATTCGGGCTACAACCCTTACACCACGGTGGTGATCGCACGCGGCGAGACGATTCGCAGCCACCCGGACCTGGCCAAGGCCATGGCCGATGCCTGCCGCGCAGGATGGCAGGCTTATCTGGATGATCCCGCGGCGGCCAACGCAGCGATGGGGAAGTTGAATACGGAGATGGATGCGCAGACGTTTGCGGATGCGGCAAAGGCCCAGAAGCCGCTGATCGAGAATGCGGCCGGGTTGGGAAAGATGACCCTGGAGCGATGGCAGAACCTGCGGGGACAGTTGGTTGATTTGAAGATCGTGACGCAGAATTGCCCGGCTGGGGAGACTTGTTTTGTGAATCCGTGAGCGGCTTTCCTGAGTGGTTTTCCTGAGTGGTTGTGGAGGCGAAGGCGTGGCGCGTCAGGCGGCGACGGCGTTGGTGCGCGCTGCGGCGTGTTTGTTGTTGCTCATGACCACCGTTTCCCAGAGGTCGAGGTTTTCGAGTTTGAAGTGGTAATCGACCTCGCAGCCGGTGCCGCGGAGGATGTCGGCTAATGCAAGATCGCTTCGCCAGCCGAGCTTGGTGCAGAGGGGGCTGAGCCATTTCTCAACCAGGGCGATGAGGCGGTTGGCACTTTGGAAATGGTTGAGCATCACGATTCTGGCCAGCGGCTTGGCGACTCGTTGCGCTTCGCGCACGACCTGGCACGGGTCGCTGACCACGCTGATAACGTGGCTGATGAAGACGTGGTCGAAGCTGTCGTCGGCGAAGGGCAATGCAAGGGCATCTCCCTGCACCACGGTGGCGTTGGGGCGCTCGGACTCGGCCATGCGCGACTGGCAGCGGCGTAACATACCGGTGGACAGGTCGATGCCGAAGATGCGGCCCTGGTCGTGTGGGTAGTAGCGGAGGCTAGCGCCGGTGCCGATGCCGAGATCGAGGACGCGCTCGCCGGGCTGGATGTTCAGGTGTGTGATGGCCGTTTCCAAGCGGCGGCGGACGAGGGCGCCGAAAGTTTTGTCGTAGATCGCGGAATTGCGGTCGTAGATTTCGCGGGTGCGCGGTTCCTGCATGCTCTTCATGAATTCCTCAGAATCCGCGCCGCCCAAGGGCGGCCGCTAAACGGGGAGACTCGACGCGATCACAGACTGGATTGCTTATAATTTCCGTTCCTCTGCGCTTACGACACCGATCAATTCATTATTTGCCGGCGGCGGCCTTGTCCATGAGCCAGATGAGTTCGCCGCCGTTGAGGGCGGGGTCGATCAGTTGGATGGGCAGGCGCGTCGGCTCGTAGGGGCCGTCGAGCACTTCCTTGACCCGGTCCTTCTTATCGGCTCCGCCGAGCATCACCATGATTTGTTTGGCCTTGTTGGCGAAGGGGGCGGTGAAGGTGACGCGGAAGGTTTTGAATTTTTCGACCCAGTTGCTGACAACGCGATGCTTGGTTTCAGAGAGAGCGGTGGTGCCGGGGAAGAGGGAGAGGGTGTGGCCGTCGGGGCCCATGCCGAGCAGGACGAGATCGAGACCGCCTTCGCCAAAGTTTTTCTGTAAGAGCTGGCCGTATTCAGTGGCAGCGGCGTTCGGATCAATCTCGGCGCGCATACGATGAATATTGGCCGCGGGGATGGGGACTTTGGAGAGCATGGCGTCGGTGGCCATTTTGAAATTACTGTCGGCGTGATCGGGCGCGACACACCGTTCATCGCCCCAGTAGACCTGCCATTTGGCCCAGTCGATCTGCGATTTGAGCGGCTCCTGAGCCATCAGACTGAACATGGCTTTGGGGGTGCTGCCGCCGGAGAGCGCAATGGAGAATGAGCCTTTGGCGGCGACAGCTTTTTTGCCGGCGGCGACGGCGCGCTGGGCGGCTTCCAACGCCAGGGCGTTGGGGTCGGCAACGACGTGGATTTGGCGTTGAATCATGCCGATGAGGATAGCGTGTTGTTGGGGGGAATCAATTGTCAAGACTGGAGATTGGGACGGAAGAGTTTTCAGTTTTCAGTTTTCAGTTTTCAGTTAAGAAAGGCTGGCGATTTCCGCTCTGTGTTCAGTCCTTGATCCGTGGTCCTGAATTGGCGACGCTTGACTGGCTCGCCGCCGCGCAACAAGATGCGTGAACTGAATTGGTCTTTACAGCCGGAGAGGTGTCCGAGCGGCTGAAGGAGCAGCACTGGAAATGCTGTAGACGGCTTAAACCGTCTCGCGGGTTCGAATCCCGCCCTCTCCGTTGAATCTGTTCTTGGTTTGTTGCATCAGGGGCGATTGTAGCCGGCTGTAGCCGGCCACACTACTTGGGATTTCCGGCCAACTACTTTGGACGAGCCACCCGCGCGCACCGAAAGCCTGCCCATCAGGGCAAGCTTTTTCAAATCCCGTTAAAATGTCGATCGAACAGCCATCGCGGGCCATTCGACCTGGCCAGCTTTTAGTCCGCCGGCCAATGCCATCTATCAATCGCCTCAGCACTGCTCATCACCCGATTTGCCGGCTTCATATCCAGGCTGACGCGGTTGTGCATATCAAATCCCCACCATCGCATTGCGGCAGGAGCGGCGAGAGGCGGCGGGTTCACCTCAACCAAAGCCAGCCATTTTCGGCGGCAACCGCAGACCATGTTCGGCACACGCGCCGACCAATCGGTCAGCCATTGCCGATTGACTTCGGCGGCGGAATTCGACCAATCCCGTATATGCAATTCTTCCCATAGTTTGCGAGTGACCAAACGCATTCGGACTAGCGCGGCGGCAGAATGTGCGGCGCGGCCAACCTTCGTCCTTAACCGGCTCCAAAGGCTCCGCTTAACGATATTGATACGAACCAGTGTGGCGGAGCCGACGACGGCCGCGCCAGCCTCGCGGCGTTTACAATGCTTGCATTCGACCTTGTTTGGCGTCTCGGCGCATAGGCCGATGGCGCAGAACGAACGATAACTGTGCCCGATGTCGTGCGAAAAGATGCAGTCTGATCTATGGCTCAAGAGAACACCCCCGGCATTGCCGATGGGCCGGCATAAGTGCCGGCGCATTGCACCCAACCCACTGTGTTGCCGTCGGTCAGCGCGCCGTCCGACGCGCCGCCCCAGACGAGCACTCCGCTTTTGAAGACGTTCAGAGTGTTACAATTGGTCGAACCCCCGCAGCTCGCCGGGTCGGCGTAGACAACTTGAAAGTCCCAAGTGCTAAGGGAATCACTGCCCTCCCAGAGCAACGAATCAGGTCCGCTGGTTTCGCAAACTCCAGGCGGCTCACCCTGGCCGGAAAGTACGGCGAACTCGTCCGTGTAACCATCCGGAAAATCTCCGCCTGCCTGCCAGACCTGGGTATTAAAAGTCAGGGTTGAAAACCCGTTCGGCAAGCAGATACATGCAGGGCTAGGGCAGAGAGATGGATCGACAATGGTAACGGTCACGGTATCAGGCTTGGCAGGCGATTCTCCCGTCAGCACGGAGAAGACAGCGCCCGGCGAGCTTCCTCCCGCCGAGCCAACCCATTCGGTGCCGGTCGAATCGGCCAAGCTCAGGAAGTAGCACTCGAATGAAGCGTCAAAGTTTTCCTCCCAAGCGCCTGAAAACTGATCAACTCCAGTGTAGGTGCATCCCGTTTGCTGCGCCAGATAAGCGGTACGGAGTGTGGCGTTGGTTCCATCGTTCGATGGGATGACCGCCTGCACTTCAAGGCACGAAGGCAATGTGCCGCCGCAAGAGCCGCCGCAATCCATGAACGGCCCCGTTTGGTTGCCTCTGCCGCCGTGGCTGGCGCAGCCAGGCGTAGAGTCAATATCGCAGCCAATGTTGATGTAAATGTTCGTGTCCTCGCCGTCCGGCGAGCTGCCGTCATCATTGGAGCCGACGCCAGGAACTACGATCTGCACGGCGGGGCATTCACAATGATTCGAGTCCCAACGGAATCGCTTGCTAACCACGCTGATTCCGGGAAAGTTATTAAACGCGCCGCCGGTGAGCGAGAGGCCATATTCAACAGTCACCACACAACCGTCGCCGGAGCAAAGGAGATCAATCCCAAGATGTAGAGACCACAACTCCCCGTTACTGGTCTCACCGACCGTAACCTGATCGTTGAAACCATAATGGAGCACGCCACCTTCACATCGCTTACCCGCGAGAGCGCACGTCTGAGTCCCCAGAGCGGGCGCGTCAATTCCTATATACATTGCGAACGGTTCAGATTCGCAGCAATCGGCCGGCGGGCAGGTTGACGGGCAATTAGTCGAGCACGGATCATTGCCCGCGACGACAGCGAGGATGGCATTGGTGCCCGCGTCCGCCAACACGGCATTGGCCGATGCGTCTCCGAGGATACAGTCAGTCGCAACGACCACTCAGCACCTTCCAACGATATTGAATGATTCGTAGGCGTGGCAAAGATGAACGATTCCCCCGGCGTCATTGTAAGCGTCGCCGGCGATGGCCTGAACCGTTCCGCAAGCCAGAGGGCGCGGAGACTCCACGCTCGCCGCCGAGAGAAGAAGATTGCCGGCAGAGTCTCGCACGTCGTATTTCCATGTCGCCTGCAATCCGGTGGCGACATTCCCGTCGAGGCCGGGGTTGATTTTACTGATCTGCAACGCAACGCGGTACATCACATAAGGCGCAATTCCCGGCGACACGGCCGCCGATGTCTGCCCGCCATAGAGCGGCGTCACCGGCTGCGTCGCGCCGCTCATGCCCAGCGCGGTTCGGCTGGCGGCCGAGGAATGCTGATTTGGATAAGAAGCTCCGCCAGCCGAACCCCCGCCTTCTGAACGCGAGGCATGTTGTTTCAAATCAATCATGCCGGCGGCGGCGCTCCACCAGGTGTTGAGCTTGAACGAGGTGGTTAAAGCCTGCTGGTCGATATTGATCTCCGCGATCTGGCCATTGAGTTCAGCGGCAACAAAGCCCGTGGCGCGAACGACGTGCATGGGCGAGCCACTGTCCTTGAGGTAGCTCACGGCCAGCGCGGCGGCTTCCGCTTCAAGTTGTGTTTGATTAGTGGCCGGTGCGGCCGAACTTGGGATGGCGGAAGAGGTCGGCGGATAAACGCTGATCAGATTCCATTCCGGCCGGCTGATGAAGATAGTGTCCGGGTCAGATTTCGATTTTGCGTTCGCCAGGTCGGTGGTGCCATAGCCGAGTTTCGTGACTGATTTAACGGCTTGCTGGAAACCGACACTGAAAAAGCTGGGCGATAGCAGCGATTTTCCGCTTTTTGTAGTAACTGTCGAAACATCCTCAAACGTGCATCGAATCTTGAATTGAAGCGGCTCGAACGGCGTGAAGTTAGCCGGATATTGTCCGGATCCCACTTTGCCGAGCGGAATCGGCGATTCAATGATGTCCGACTGGGGGTTGCCCAGGTGGTATTTGTTGATGCATGTGATGTTGACCTGGCTGTTGCTCCAAACCCCATTGGTTTGCGTGGCGAGGAACCCGCTGATGACCAGCGGATTCGTGCCATCGGTTTCAACAACGCGATTCAAGATCGGCGCTTCGTCGGCGGTATACGAAGTTCCGCGAAACCGCAGAAACCGATAGAGCTGGTCCTTGAGCCGCGCCGAGTCAGCCGGTAAAGCCGGAGAGTTGGTGATGAAGCCCGAGTGGAAGAAATCAAGCGGCTGATGACAACAGGTTAAATCTTCAATGCGCACCCATTCAAGGTTCGAGTCCTGCGCGACAAATTCCCATGTGAGATTGTCGTCCACATCGCTCGGCCCCCAAACATCCTGAGTGATCAAGTTGGCGTTCGGGTAGGAGGTGAAGACGACTGTCTTGCCGCGCCGGTCAATGCCGGGGTGGGGTACGTCGAGGATCAATTGGCCGTCAGGAATCGTCGGCGCGTCGCCATCGCCCAATTGGTGAATCGCCGCGGTGCCGTCGCTCAGAGGCACGAAAACATGGCCGCAATGCACCATGAGCTTAGCCAGCTCGGTTGGCGCGTGGTTGCCGTGCCACTGCAAGCCGCGCGGCGGCGGGATTTGCCCATCAACCGTGGTTGGCACGGTCACGGAGGTCAATCCCATCGCGTCAAGGCACATGCGAATGAGGTCAGAAGTGGGAACGAGCGACGTTGTGCCGATCGCGGATGTACCAGCGACATTCCCGTCGCCATCCGTCGTTTCGGCCACAACGCCGCCGTCCGATTCAATCGGTGTCGGATTAACCAGGCCAACTTCCAGACGGCCGCCGCGCGGCATAACAAACCGCTGGCGCATGTCGGCGATATAGAGCCTGTAGCTGGTGATCGCGTTCGCCTGAGTCTTGGTATCTGAGGTAATGCCGACATCCGCCACGTCGATGTCCACGATGCTCACGCCGGCGATGGAGAGGTCTGGCGCGGCCGAATCGCTCGGTGCGTTGGTCTGCCAGAACCCCAGCGTGCCGGTTAAATCAACATTGCCCTTGGAATCGGGGGTGAGGTTGAGGTTGGCGTATTCGAGATAAGAGCACGTCGCCTGGTTGATGTCCGGCTCGACGCCGCCCTTGAGTTCAAAGGCCGATTCCAGAGCCAGGGCGATGCGCTTCTGGCTGCCGTTCTGCTGGAAGGTGACAATGTTAAATCCGCTCAATGGCCACCTCCATTGTTCGGACGAGCCGGCATGAAGGTTGCGGCGTCGATGGTTGTTGAGGAAGTTTTGGCAGGATCGCTCATTAACTGATAATTCCAGCCGATGCGGAGGCGATGAATATCAACGTCGTCGTAAGTAATCTCCGGCGGCGCGGCCAGGAGATAACCGCTCGGCACCGAAGGGAAATCGGGGTAAGTTCCAAGGCCGATCGCGCTTCCGCTCAGCCGCAACATGGCGACGGTCTGAGGCCTCTTGACCGCGATGGGCGCGGCGCCGGGATAAGTCTTTAATTCAAACGTGTCCACATCGCCCATCAGCCCAAAGGTCTGGCTCCAACTAATCAAGCTTCCGTTGCCGCCCACGCCACTGATGACAGTGTAGGTGGATCGCAGCCTGATCTGGTCGATGCCGGTGACGGACATTCCGGCGGAGACAATGTTGCCGCTGGTGGGTCGAAACGAAGTGTGGATGGCGACGGGATCGCCGCCGGAGAGAAGAAGATCATGCGTGATGGTCTGTGTGAGCTGGTTCTGTTCGTTGATCGAATTACTGATCGACGAAGTTCCTGACGCCACTCCGCCGGCCGGGAGCGGCGTGGCAAGTTGAATCGCCCGCATAGAGTAGGTGGCTTTTGATTCCGCGTTCTGCGCGACATCGAGTTCGTAGGTGACGATCCAATTGGGCGAGGCGTATTGCTGCTGGAACTGGCTGAGGATCGCGGCGTAGAAATAATCAGCCGCGTTGGGAACGTAAAACTCGCCGGTCTGAAGGATGGAGCGGAGTCCGTTGGGCGCCACAGAGGAGCGAAGTCGCGCGGGGGTGAAGGTTGAGTTCGAGAGGAAGCAGGTCGCATCGAGCGTGAATTTAACCTTGCGATTCAGTGGGCCGGAAGCTTCCGGTAATTGCTTGAATCCGCAGAAAGGTCCGCCGTTGGTGCAGATGCCTGCCTGGAGATATTTTTCCGGCACGCCGCCGATGCCATTGATGACGAGTGATCCGCCGGCGACGGAGAGGTTTCCCAGGGCGGCGAGCTTGGTATAGAAGGCGGCGGGGTCGGTGTCGTCGATGAAGCCGTCGATCTCGACGTGCACTTTAGTGGCGACCCAACCATAACCGGCGAGCGAGACGGGGGTTTCTTCCCAGAGATACTGCTCGACCATGAAAGTCGCGCCGTTGTAGCTCGCGGAGACGAACGAAGATGTATCGACGCCGGGCATGGTTGAAAATTAGTTCCTGAATGACGAGGTCATTTGCGTAGATTTCGCCGCTGCCTTTGTGACCGCGTGTTGCAGATGCGGCTTGAGCTTCTGCTCTATCGACTTGCCGATTTTTTCTGGATCGACCGTGATATTGATCGCGTCGAAGTGAACGCCCGCATAGCCGGCTCCGCCGTAGGGGTTGTAGCCAACGTCTTTTATTCCACTTCGCGTGCCATCGCGGCCGGCGGCATTTACCGCTGGGTCAATCAGCAGGTGTTTGTCGTAATCAATAGTCTGAACCAGCTCACTCCAGCGATTGGCGAAGAAGCCGCCTGATCCGCCGTCCTTGTCGCCGGCGTTGAGCAAATCGCGTGCGCCTTCGACCGCATGTTTCACGCCCTCGACCAAACCCGGAATTTGCCCAAGGGCTTCGTTGAAGACGCCGAGCACTGGCCGCGCCAATTCATTCTCCAGAGAGGTCCACTCCGCCTTCATGAGCGTCATTTGGTGGGCAAACTCATTCCCCATCTTCACGTCGCCCTCATCGACGGTGGCGTGCATATTTTCCATCGTCCGCTGGAAATCGAGGATGCCTTCCGAGCCTTCATGCATCAAGGGCTTTAGTGCCGCGCCGGCGCGGCCCATCAAATCCTGAAGCACGCGGCCCTTATCTTCCTCCTTTGCTAATCCTTTGACTGCCTCAGCCACAGAGAGAAACATCCCCTGCATGTCGCCCATATGGCCTTTGACAAAATCCGCACTTAAGCCGATCTCGTTGAACTTTTTGGCCACATCGCCGCTGGGGTCGCTGGCGGCGTCAGACATATTACGAGCGAGGAATTTGAACGAGGCGCTCAACTCGTCAACGCCGACGCCATGCTCCTCGGCCAGAGGCGCGAGCGAGGAGAAGAAAGTCGAACTGACTCCGGCGAGTTCGGCTTCCTCCCCGATGTGATGGAACTCTTCGGCCACTCCGAAGGTGTTCTCACGCAAAATACCCATCAACGAAGCAGCCGCATGAATCCCGCCCAGGAGTGGCCCTTCGCTGAAACCCGCGGTGATGCTTTGGATTTTGGCGGAGAACTGAGTCAGGCCGGTCGCCTCACCGAACGACTCGTTGACCTGCTCCATGATCTCGCGGACTTGCCCGCCGAAGCCTTCGGCGTGCGTGAACGATTCGCTGATGCCATGATCGAAGCTCGTGTGGTCGAGGTCGAGCCTGCCGGTAATTGCTCCCGCATCCCAAGCCATTAGTGACCTCCGATAAAGGCGAACAGGTCAGAGATTGAGTTGCCCAGAGGAACCGAGATCACGCCATCACGCACGGTCTCGCCGCCGGCCGCGCGAGAAGGCGAAGGCGCGGCGGCGCGTTGCCGCTCGACGGATCGCCGGCGGGCGGCGAGCATGGCGAAAGCAAAGGGGCAGGGAAAGATCATGGCTGTCATCGCATCAGGCGCGATGCCTGTTTGAACCAATGTGTATGCCACGTCGAACGCTACTTGCCTTGAGTCTTGAAGCTCTCCGCGACCGCCGCTCGAATTGCCGCGCCGGTCGCTCGGGAGTTTTTTCGGGAGTGCTCCCAGAAATAGGCCAGATAGGCGGTGACCATTTTCAAAGCCATCTTGCCATCGTCGAGCGAGGGCGTCTCGCCGACGAAGACTCCGCTGAAGAGCTGCTTCGCCTGGGCGTCGGTCAGCGGAGCAAGGTCGCTCAACGCCGCGATCTCCGCGACGGTGGGCGGGCGAGTGGGGAATTCCGTGCCATTCACGACGAGAACGCATTCCCAAGGCAGCACAACGTCGATCTGGTCGTTGATGTTGATCTTCATTTGAATTGGTTCCTGACGTTGATTCCAAAAAATTCAATAGCTCGTCGCGCCGATGAAGCCATACTTCAATTGGGGCAACTTGAGCCGATCCGGCCAGACGTCAAACATCACCTCCCACTCGTCGTCTTTCATGCCGTCGCGCTTCATTGTGTTGGGCAGCGTGCCGGGCGAGGCGTGAGTGAGCGTGAGGTCAAACGTGTGATCGCCGGCCGCGAATAGATCGGCGGGATAAAGAACAATCGGGGCGGAGTAGATATACATGTCTATGTTCACGGCCGGCGTGATTTCCAAAGAATTCGCCGCGCCGCCGGCGACCGCCGTTCCCCATGGCGCCATGATGGTGGCGAGTGCGAGGTTGCACTCGCGGAGCTTGATGCCGATTCCGCCTTCCAGACCCAGATGTCGCTTTCCGAGCGGGGCTTTACCGGTAGTGCCGGTTTTGATGATCTCGAAAATCTGTTTCAGCTTTGAGGGATCAACCTCGTCGGTGAAACCGAGATCGGTCAGCGTGCCGCCGACGCCGAGCGTTGATCCGACCGTCCATTTAATCAGCCATGGCCGGCGAGCGAGGTTGGAGGGAAGACTTTGAGACATATTCGATTCCTTTCGAGTTTCTTATCCGCGCTATCCGCGCCATCCGTGGTAAAAACGGCTCAAGTCAATTTGCAAAACGCGACATCCAGATTGAACGACACTTCCGTCCGCCCGCGATCGTCAACGCCGATCTTGCCGGGCGTTTGAACCAGATCGACGCTGACCAGCCGCCAGGTTCCATCCGACGATTGATCCGCCGCCTTGTAGCCGTTGATTGTCACCATGCGGAGCGGCAGGCCGGTGGCGGCAAGGAAGCACTCATAGAGTGCCTGCGCACGAGCCTGAGCGGCCTCCTCGTCAAAGCCCAGCGTATAGCATTGGATGGCCGCGCGGGCCTGAGCTTCAAACTGGCGGGCGGGGCCGGCGTAATAGCGAAGGATGCTGACCGGGGCGGGCGTGCCGGCGATGGGTTCGACGATCTTGTTGCGCCAGATATTCGCGCCGGAGGCCGGCGGAAGGACGAGCGTAACCGCCGGCGTTTGCGCGGCGGCGGCGGCGATGACAAATTGAATCAGCGAATTCAGGAAGTTGTTGGGGTCGTTGATCATCAGCCCATCGCCTCCTTGCAGCGGCCGGCGACGAATGCAGACATCTTCGGCGAATCCTCACGCAGGGCGGCTTCGAGATATTTCGATTGCCCGACCTGGTGTTTGGCATCCACTCGCTCGTGCACGGCCGCGGCGTATTCGGCGTTGAACCCGATCACCTTGCCTACTTTTCCGCCCTCTTCGGTCGCAGGTTCGGTTGTCGCGCTTCCATTCAAGAACCCGGTCTTAACCGGAGTGATCTGTTGCGCGTGGCCGATGACAACCTCGCCAAAGACATCGACCGCCTTCAAAGCGGTTTCGCGCATTCTCGCCGCGCCTTCTCCGGCGCCTTTGATGAATGAAGATGGATCAAATTCAGCCATGCTTTTTCAAACCGCCTTCAGGAAACATTCGTAATGACTGATCGCGCCGCGTCGCGGCGACACTTTTCGGACCATGTAAGTCCCGGCGACCGCGTCGCCATCGACCTGCACGATCACCTGGGCGTTGGTTAGGAACGCAAGCCCATCGCTCGCCGAGGCGGCAGAGGCGGCCGAATCTAATTGCGAAGCCGGAATATAAAGTGTTCCCGAAACATCGATCGCGAGATCCGCTATTGTTAGACGCTGCCCGGATGTCGGATCGTCGAGGCAGACGCGGATGGATTGAGCCGCGCCAGGTGTGGGAAAGCTGATGCTCCCGCCTGCGTTGACTACCGGCGCATCGACCCGCGTGAGTGTGGCGTTGAAGAGCATGATTAATCAATCCTCCCGCTGGTGAGGAGGTAATGTTTAAGGAGGTCGTAGGCGCGGGAGCAAAGCCGCGTGCGCACGCCCGGAGCCATGGCATCGTATTCCTCTCGCAGCGATCCGGTTCCCGCGCCTTTGAGGCCGTCATGAATGGCGTTCAAACGATCTTCGCGGGTGGCAAGAATGATCGATCCAGCCTGAATGATGTTGGCCATGCGAACGTTTTGGGGGATGACCACGGCGCGAGCGAGCCAATCGAAGTCAAGAATTGATTCACCGTATCCCAAAAGCCCGCCAACATTTGAGGGATAACCGCCAACCCACGAGGCCGATGTAGACGATTCGTAGGCAATTCGAGGAAACTCCCGCAACTGGCCGGGTGAATATTTACGGCCCTGGTAGCGCATTCCGCGATCGATCTCATCGGCGCCGCGAGAAAGACTGGCTTGCTGAGGCGAGCTCGTCGCCGCGAGAAACGCCGTCTCTTCAGCACCGATCATTTGCCCGGCCAGGACGATGGCGTCAGCGGCGGAGAGATAACCCGCCCGCATGGATGGATTGAGAGTGCCGGCGGCGGCCGAGGCTTGAACCGAAGTCCATTGAATCGTTTGCAGGCCGACGAGTTGGTCGGTGGTTGCGGGCGTTGAAGCCGCCTGAGCGTAGTAGCGGCAGGTGTATTCGGCGGCGACAACGATGCCGGCGGGAAGGTCGCCGACATAAAGACCCGGCGTGAGGATGCTCGGGCCTTGCTCGGCGAGCGCGACGGCATAGCTGGCCAGGTGAGCGGAGTTGTAAGCCTCGAAGGTCGAGCCGGTCCAATACAAACCCGCCGCGTTTGCGATGGTCGCGTAAAGCGTGAGGCCGGATTGATATTGTGCGGTGAGTTCGGAGGCCATGGAGAATCACGGGGCGAAAAAATTGCCGGTTGAATTTACTTGAACGCGGTTGCCGAGGATGTAAGGCGCGATGACCGCGGCCATCGCCGCAGTCGCCGCGGCGAGAATTTTAGTGTGCCCGCTTATCGTGGGATGCGTGCCGTCGCAGGTGTCGCCGCTGACGAACCAGCCGGCCGTCGAAAGGAACTTGATCGAAGAGGAAGGATAAGTGGTGAGCGTCGAAGCGATGGCGGCGACGATGGCCGCGTTGTAAGAATCGGCGTCGGCATATTGGAAGATCGACATGCAGTAAATCAGCGTTGTCGGCCAGGCGGCGGCGATTGATGCGAGGACGGCGGCGTAGTTGGTTTGGAACTGGCCGGCGGTATATGAGCCACGATCATTCGTGCCCCATTGGATAAAGAGCAAGGCCGGCGGCGGCGAGACGCCGGCGAGCATTGCCGCCGTATTGGCCGTTCCATTCGCGCCGGCGCTACTGCCGCCGATGCCCCAGTTGTGCGGTTGAACGTTGTATTCGCGGCAGAACCGCCAGAACCAACCATTGGTCGTCACGCTGCTGTTGCATTCGTTGGTGTCGATCAGCGAGTCGCCAAGTCCCGCAACCGCAATCCGTTGCTCCGGAGGTTCAAGCGCGACGAGTGTGCCGCTCGTCGGGCCTCCGGCGGCGAAGGCATAGAAGAACGCGCCCACACCGCCGCGATAAACAAAGCAGACTTCGTAGACGTGATCCTTGGTGGCGTCGAGGTTGTCAAAACGAGTCATCTGCCATGCACTGCCGCTGGGCGTGTTGGTCTGAACGAGATGGCCGTCAACAAAGCACTGAATCTGAAAGCCCTCGCCATACATCCAGAATTGGAGCGTCGCCGCGCGACCGAAAAAGAACACGCTGCTCGTCGAGCGAAGCCGCTGGAGGCCGCCGGACCAATTGGCTGTGACGGCCCACCCCGGAGCCAGGAGATAGCTGGAAAGGTTAGAGGCATTACCGAGAACGTAAAGATCAAATCCCTGCGACCGGCGGATGTTTGGGGTGGCCCCTGTGACCTTGACGCTGTTGGCGCTCGTTACGGCGAGGCCACTGGGTACGCCGGCGCAATTTAGTTGCACGGTGTGCCAGCCATCTGACAGCCCGCTGGCAACACTTACGTCGGCGAACGAATTGTTTCCCACGGCAACAGGGTTGAAGGCTCCGCCGTCGATGGATACTCCCACCGACGCGCCGGCGGATTGTCCCGTCATATTCACCGTGCAGGAGGTTCCCTCGAAATCGAAAATCATGGAGGGATTTTTAACGAGGACATTCCAACTTCCCACCTGCCCGCCCTGGAGCACTTGGACGATTCGATTATCTGTAGCGCTAAAAGTTGTGGTAGACATTCAATTCTCGGCATCAAAGATGAGCGACGGAGGCCGGGTAGACCGAGCCGGCGATTTGCAGGGTCGTCGCGCCGGCGGATTTGGCGTAGAGGGCGAACTCCGCGCCGTTGGCGTTGATCTCGATCTGGAAGACTCCGCTCGCCGGCGTCTGGTAGACCGCCGGGTTTCCCGGCGTGATCACCACATCGACGATGTCGGCATCAACGTTGGCGAAGTCGCCATTGGAGCCGATGGCTAACGCCTGGTGATTGGGATCATCCTGAATGATCCCGCGCGTGATCTTGAGGTCGGTCAGCGCTGCGCCGGCTCCGACGACGCCGTTCAGCACCACGCGCTTGCCGCGAGCCATGATGAGGCAGATCGGGTACCAGACCGTCGCGTCGGTCACGACGGCGGCGTTGGATTGGAACGAGAAGTCCGGCAGGATCGCCACTCGTTGAATTGCGTTGTCGATGGCCATTTTTCACTTCCTGGCTGAAAACTAAAAACTGAACACTTCGCAGATCAACCGGCAAACGTGAAGTCGATGCGAATGGTCAGATTGACCATCGTCGTCGCCGCCGCCGTCTTGGTGATCGGCAGGACAACCACGTCGCCGGCCGTGACGTTGAGTTCAGTGCCAATGCTGAGCGTGGTCAGCGTCATGTTGTCGGCGACGAACGCCGCGAGTGATGCTCCGCCCGTGGCCTTGGTGGTGTTGGCGGCCGCAGCCTGGATGATCGCCTGCGAGCCGCTCCCGGCCGCGCCCTTGTTGATGCAGGTGAACGACCAGTAGTTTGTGTCGCTGGCCGTGACGGCGGTATCACTGATGACCGTCACCTTGGAGATCGCGCCCGTCGCCGGGGCTTGGAACATGGCCAGCGTGGTTGCCGAAACGTTCTGCAACTGAATCTCGATGGTCTTGGTCGCGCCGGACGAGCTGAGCATGGCGCCGGTTATGCTGCCGTTAGCGGGAGCGCACAGGAAGTCTTTGACGTTGACGACGGAGGTGATCGTCGATCCGCTGGTGATCACCTGGTAGAGCTGGCAGCGTCCGGCCGTGAAGCCGGCGGTGTTGCTATAGACCGTGCCGTTGCCGTCAGCCTCGACGTAGTTAGTCGAAGCCGCCGCCATGGTGAGATTGCCGGCCGAGATCGCGACGACGGTCTGGCCCTTGAGCACGCGGCCGGCGAGCCAGGCGAAGACGAACCCGTTAGCATTGCCGTAGAGGCCATTGGTGTTGACCTGGTCAACGCTGAACTGACCGCCGCCGAGGGCGAGTGAATCGACATCGTTGGCGGCGGCGGTGATGCCGTTCGCCGCCGCCGAAAGCGCTGCCCAGATCGAGTTTAGAGCCGCGCCGAGTTTCGGCGAACCTCCAATACCCGCCGCCATGTTCGAGCAGTCCTGGTCCATGGCGTTGGTTTGACTGACGTTGTATTTGGACATTAGCGTCTTCCTTGTCGTCTTCCTTGACGGTTAACGTTCGAGGCCTATCGCTCAAACAGTCGCCGAGAGCTTCTCGGCTTCGTCGGCGGCGAGCTTGGCGCGGTTATTACGCTCCGCCTGGTCGGCGATCTCGACGGCCGTCTGATCGGTGCGAGCTTCCGTGAACGGATGAATGTTTTCCACCTCTTCCTCTGAAAGCTCGCGGATGTCGTAACCAGGCATAGAGCGGAAATAATCGAGGCTTTTCGGGTCAGTGGTGATTCCCTTCCCTTCGCTGAATTTGATGCCAGCTCGATTGCCTTTGAACTGGGGATTTTTCGGCGTAATGACGAGGAAGGTGGCGATCACGTTGTCGCCTTTTTTCAAATCCAGCCCCGGCTTTTTAGCAGGCGCGGCTAAGACTTCTTTTTCTTTAGACATTGCTTACTCCATTGAATTACTTTCGAGTCCCGATCCCGATCAACACTGCGACATCAACCGGCAGCGTTGACAAAGGGCTGAAGGTAGGTGTCGCCAATATTGATGATCGGCGTGGTTCCCGCCAGGACCATGATCACCCGCACGTAGGGCTGAGTAATCTGCGCCAGAATCATCAGTAGACCGCCCAACGCCTTGTCAATCGTGTCCGTCACAGTGACCGATGCGCCGCCGATCGTCGCCGTGCGGCTGGCGTCGGTCCAAGTGGTGTTGTCGGAGGAGACCTGAACACGGAAAGAATAGCTCTCGTCGCCGGTGGTGGCGTCGTAGCTGGTGATCGGGATGGCGACCATCATGGGAATGCCGCCGTCGTCGTCGGGGTAGGCGTCGGAAAAGACGCTGCTCCCCTGGCTGATGCTGATGGACGTGTTGGTGGTAGTGACGGTGAGGCTTCCCGCCAAAGCGACGAGCTTCAGCGTTGCGTCAACCGGGCCGACAGATTTGTTTTGCATGACTAACTCCGTTTTTGTTTGAACTCTTAAACCTTTGATTTCTAAACGCTCAACCCCGCCTTCTGGTGGATGGCTTACAAGAGACCCTTGAGACGGGCAACGGTGCGCGGGTGGAATGTGCCGATGCCGACAACGAGTTCAACCACGTCGAGGTAATACTCGCCGAGACATCCGACCTGGCGAACCTTGATCTCGCCGTCGAGGCCGATGATTCCTTGCAAATATTCCTCGTCAGCGTCGCCGCCGAGTTTGGCGCAGTAGAGTGAAGTGGTCACGCTGGAATTTCCGCAGGTTTCATTCTGCGACAGGATCGGCGTCTGCTGGCCATCTTCGTCTAACACGATGATGGGAATATCGTTCCAGGATTTGATCTGTATGAGGTTCTGTGCATCTTGAGAAAACGCACTGATGCCGGCCTTCAGTATTGTGAGTTGACGGCGAATGTATTTATCACAGATCAGGACCTTGTTTTCCTCACTGCCGACAACGGCGTCGATGGTTTGGTCAACCATGCCGCGGGTGCAATTCGCGCCGTTGGTTCCAGCGGTGATCAACTGGCTGCCGGAGCATCGCGCCTGGAGGCCGGTGAATTGAGTGGGATCGACCGCCGGGTCGCCCTTGATTACATATTTGTCAAAGTTCAGGCCGGTGGAATTCACCAGCCCGCCGATTTCGCGTGCCCGGACGGTTTGGCCGTTCGGGCTTTCCACGATCACGGAGTCGGGGGTGGATTTTCCACCCATCACGACGAGCGTCTCGACTTCAGGGGTGATTAAACTTTGGCCTGCGGTATAGAGCGCATTAAGAGCGCGACCGCCCGCCGCCGGCTGAGCCTTGCGGACGGCGTATTTATAGTCGAGTCCGGTCGCCTTCAGGAACTTGAGAACTTTCAAAAACGCCGATTTGTTCGTCACGCGCTCAACGAGCTTGTGCGTCATTGGCGAGGGCGATTGTGCGGCGTAAGAGATCAAAGAGAGAGCCATGTTTGAATCCTTTCAAATTCTCCCCCGCGACCAAAAATCGCGGGGGAGATCAAAATCCATTTTTCAAAATCATTAGGCGCCGGTTGCCGCTCCGGAGGCGGCGGCGGTTACTCGCGGCAAGCTTCCGACCGGCTTCAAATCGCGTTCGAGCACTTGCTCCAGCGAGAATTTGGAATCGTCAATCACCGCGGCGACCTTCGTGCCATCCTTCGCAGCGCCGCCGATGGTCTGCGCTGTCACGCCCAGCTTCGCTTGATCCGCCTTAAACTGCGTGCGGATCGTCTGCTCGGCCGCCGCGAGTTTCGCGGGATCGTCCGTGTTGGGGAGTTGGGCCGAATAGGCCGAGGGAAGATCGTTCATCTTCGTCGCCACGAATCCATCGCGGGCGGCCCTGACCGCATCGGTGGCGTTCTTGGCCGTGAGCGCGTCCGTCACGGTCTTGGTGACCAGAGACGCGATGCTCTCAGCGGTAAGCGGCGCGGCCTTGCCCGCCGTCTCTTTCGCGGCCGCGTCCGTTGCGGCGGGCGGCGAGAGTAGCTTGGCGATGGCGTCGCCGTGAGTCTTCTGTCCTTCGATCAGCGCCTTCAGCGGCGTGGTGATGTCGGAGATCAGACCCGTGACGGCAGATTTCAATTCCGCAAACTGTGCGGCCAGATCGGGCGTATCGCCCGCCTTTGTGGTGTCGGGCATAGCCGGCTCCTTTTTGAAAAAGTTCTTGATTAAACTCATCGTTGCACCTGTTACTCGTTTGGATCGTCAACGCGCCCGAACAACGCCTTCGCCGTCGTCGCGTACTTCGGTTTGACTTGCTGATAAATCTGTAAATCCTTGAACCGCCGCTGCGCCTCCGACGTGTCGCAGCCCAGAAGTTTGTCGGCGTCGTCCACGCCCTGCGCCATCGACTTCTCCCTGTCCGTCGCCAACTCGTCGATAAACGGCCGGGTTCCCTTCGAGCAGTTCGGGTGAAACGGCGGCGCTCCGAACGGCGGACCTCCGCCCGGCAGTTCGTCGATACTCGGATATTTGTCGCTCTTGCCTTTGAGCGTGAAGACCTGCCCCAAAAACGCCGTGCAAAAATTCTTGCTCACCAGCCCGACGATTGAGACCAGGTCGATTCCTAGTTCCTGCAACCGCGCGTGCCGGGCGTGAACGGTTGCCTGCCGTGTCTTGGTGCGAACGACCATGCTCGCGTAATACTTCGCCTGAAAATTGATGGTGTCGCCGTTCTTGTCCTTGACCGGCACTGTGCCATCGCCGATGGCGAGAAACTTGTCGCGCAGAGCGAGAATGGTTTGCTGCGGCTGACCTAGCAAAACGCCGCCGGCTAAAACGCGGTCGATGTCCGCCTCTGTCAGATTGAGTTACCCCGTCTTGCGCAGTACGGTTTTTGCCTGCTCGCCCATGGCTCCCGACGCTTTGCCCAGGTCGCCCAGAATCTCTTTCGAGAAGAGTTCGATGGTCCGTCGATCGGGGAACGAAAACGAGGCTTTGATCGGCACATCCTTCGGCGACAAGCCCGCTTCCACCGCCTGCACCTGGGCGCGTTTGATTCCGTCCGAATAGACCTGCGGAAGGTTCTGGCCCACCCACGCCGCAGATTGCCCGTTGAGTTGGTGCATCAGAGCGTCGATCTTGTGCAGCAATTCCGCCGCGCGTGCCTGGCGGAAGAGCCGGCCGTTCTCCGTGCCGCCGGGCGGGTGCAAGACCCATTGCTCCAGTTGCTTGGCCGCCCGCGCGTAGATCGCGGCGAGTTCCTCGGCCGCTGATTGCGGCACCCCGCTGTTGCCCAGTTCCGGCGTCGCCATGGTTGATGTCCTTGCTCATGCCGCCACCTCATCATCCGCTTCGGCCGCGTTGTCCGCCGTCTCAGGATCATCCGCCGCCTCTTGCAATTTGCCGCCGGGAGCACCTTCGCCGGCCGGAGGCTGTTCGCCACTGCCCCCAGCGTTGCCCGCCGCACCGAAGCCACTTGCCCCGCCCGCGCCGAATAAGACGCTCGGCGTCTTCGCCGCGTTCTCTTTTGCAAGCTCCGCTTCCTCCGCCGCCACCTGCGTGGCATCGCCGTTCAGCCGGAGCATCAGCGCGTTGTGAACGCTCATGGTTCCAGCGGCGCGGTAGACGCTGACCGTGTTGGCAAGGTCGATTTCATCGACAGGTAAACCGTCTTGAAGCTCGCATTGGGTTTCGCCGGTGTCGTAGCGATTGCCGGGAATGGTTTGTTCCAGTGCCTGGGCGACGCAAATCATTTGCGTGATGCCGCCGGTCCAGAACGATGATTTGCGCGCGGCTTTGCGAACCGAGGTATAAGCCTGCACGCGAACCGTCTTGTACGCCTCCGCACCGCCGCCGCCGGGGCGGATGCCGATCAGGATCGGCGACACTTCGACTTGCTGAAGCAAAGCATCACGCTGGAAATTCCGATCCTCCAGTGCGTATTGCAACTCCGCTCCCGCCCAGCGGAGATAGGCGGGTATTCGGTTCGGATCGACATAGAAGAACGCGGCATTGGAGGCTCGAATATTTCCCTGCGCGTCCGCGGCTTCGACGGGGAACGCCATCTTCGGATCGGCGTGTTTAGCCAGCACGCGGAAGATTTGCGTCTCCTTGGCATTGAGGATGTCCTGAAGCGGAATGGCGCCGTCGTAATCGCTCACCGGACGGCCGCGTGAAAACTGGTTGGGAATCCAAACGATTGTGTTGTAAGGGATGCCGGTCTGCTGAACCGGCACCAGCATGTTATCTTCCAGGTCTTGCGCCATCAGCGGGTATTGCGGCGGCGCGAGCATGCCTTGCGCTGTCATAATCGCCGTGCCGCGTTCGGGAGCCTGGGCGTCGGCGTTATTGTCGTCCACCGTGGCTGTTGCCGGCGCGGGTGCGGGGGACGCTCCGTTCCAGAATTTCAGGTCGATTTCCTTGCCGAGCTTTCCGTCTTTATCGAGCTGGTAAAGATGCCGCTCGATGCGGCCGGGGAAGTAGCTTTGCTTGAGGAGAAGATTGATCGGGCAATCCTTGGTGCCGATGTCCTTGACGAGCAACCGGTCGTATTGGGCAAACTGGCCATCGGGTTGAATCTCGCCGACCGGGAAAATCTCGTCAACGGGAACCTGCTGAAGATAAACTTCGCCGCGCCAGACAATCGCTTCAATGATCGCCTCGGACTCGTAGGCGCAGTCCATCGCGCACGAGTAGATCAGCCGGTGAAGCTTGGATCGCTTGATGAGTTTGGCGAGAAATCCCTTTTGGATTTCGTTGTCGCATTGAATGAGCGGAGCGCGGCCGAAGAGCATGTCCGCGTTGATGAGGCTGGAGAGTCCGAGCAGGTTCATGGTGATGTAGGGCTGAATCTTTTGCTCGGCGGCATACATGGGCTGGAAATCAGCTTGCGACCGGCGTTCGTCGAGGAAGTACGTTCGGTGGTTGCCGTCGGCGAGCAGGCGAGCCTGGCGGATGCGCTCAAGGCGTTCCTGTTGCGCGCCGGAGAGGAACGAGGCGTAGCCACCGCCGCGCATGGACTGCCAGTTGGGCATGGTCGAGTAGACCCAGACAGCCGGGATTTTGACGGGGATTTGCATTTTTAGGTGTACCCCGCCGGGAGTTCGGGAAGTGATTCAGGGAGTGATCGCACCGCGTTCTTCGCGCCCGCCATGCGTGCCAGGGCGAGCGACCAGGCGATGTCGCAGTGGCTGGACATCAGGAGCACGTTGTCAGTTTCGTCGAGCGCCAGTTGACCGCCGGTGTCATCTTTTTGTATGGCATAAACGTCGGTGGCGATGAACTTGTATTTTTCGAGTCCCGGCAGGGTTTGTGTGCAATCTCCGAAAGCGGTGGCGAGGTTGCTGGCGAGTTCCTTTTTGCGTGTGCCGCCGAAGTTGACGCCCGTCCAGCGATCGCGGAATTTTCCTTCGAGGAATTCGTTTGACTCCATGCCCAATCCGGTGGAGTCGCCGCACCCGACTGAGCCATATCCGCCCGCTTCCATCGCCGCAGTGACCACGCCCCTCTGCGTGGCGAAGGGAACTCCGTGCATGAGGATCACGAAGCGCAATTGCTTCGGCCGGCCCATGCGGTTGAGGTTGCCCGTGACGACGGACAAATGCCCGCGCCGCGCCACGTCCCAGCCGATCTCGACGCGGCCGCCAGCGGCGCGGAGATTCATGTTGGTAAAGAAGTCGAGCGGCAACGCCCCGCCCGCGTCGAGTTGGGCGATGCTGAAATCCAGCCCCGCGCCGAGTGCCGCGGCGGCTTCGATTTGCGCCCACTTGACGAGTGATTCGAGGTCGCCGGTAAACTGGCACATGTATTCACGCGGCCATTTGCCTTCGTCGTTGTACAGGCGGCGGAAGGCGGCGATGGTTGTGGGGTTGCCCTTGTTATCGCGGAGAACGAATCCTTCCTGATTCACCGATTGTTCGATGTCGCAGGTGTGAACGCTGTAAGTTTCGCTATCGCGCCAGAGTTCGTAGAACTTGGTGTTTTTTCCGCGCGGCGTGCTGATGACGATGACCTGGAATCCGCGCGTGGTAATCGGAAAAATCACCGACCAGTGGGCGTAGCCGCCGCCGGGGAAGAGGCCGAACTCGGTGAGGATGATGTTGCCGGTGAGACCGGCGAGTGTGTCAGGATCGCGGCCGGGAAGGCTGACCACGCGCCCGCCAGAGGGGAAGGTGATCTCGCGGGCTTTGCATTGGAAGATTTGGTCGATGGTTTTGTCGCGTTCAGTGAAATCGGTTTCAGAGTAACGCAGCTCCTGTTGCAGCTTTGCGACGCGACGATAGGCCTCGGCGAATTGTCGGCATTTTGCGAAGGTCGCGTCGGCCTGGCGTTGTGTGATGGAGACGATGAACCACGATTGCCCGGTGCGGGCGGCATTCTCGACGGCCTTGGCGGCGGCGGTGAAATCTTTGCCCTTTTGCCGGTGCCAGTTGACGACGATGACGCGGGCTTGATCCTCGAAGAATCGCTTCTGCGAGGCGTCGAAGCGAACCATCGGTTCGATGTCGAGATTAGCGGCGGCGGTGGCGGCGGTGGCGTTCATTAACCAAACACCGACTTTCTGATTTCCGCCAAATCCTCGGCGGTGATGGTGCGGGTGGGCGAGGCCTGAACCTTCGCGGCGGCTTCCTTGTCGAAGCGGAGTGAGAGTTTTTCCTTGGTGTTGGTGAGGTTGAGCAGAGATCGCGTCATGCGCTGCACATCGAGCGGGTCGATCTTTTGTTCAGCCTGCAAGGCCGTGGCCTGCTCGAAGACCACTTGCGTGAGTTGCATGGCGGTTGCTTCGGCTACCGAGTCAAATCCTTTGCCCGCCGCGACGGCTTCTTTCATGGCGGCGGCGAGTCCGGTGGATTCGGCGAACCGTTCGCTGAGCATTTCCTCGCGGAATTGGAGCATCCAGCGGCCCACGGATGAGCGGCTTAGCGTGAATTGCCGCTCCAAAAGCCATTGGTGCAATTCGTCGATGCTTCGGCCTGGCTCGCGCGCAAAAATCTTCAGTTCGTCCAATTCGGACGAGGAAAGGAGTTCGTGAACTTTGAACGGGGATGGCACGACTAGTCCTCCCCCTCAACGGTGATCCGCGAGTCGGCGATGTCCGGGTCGGGGGGAATCGTTTCGAGTTTTAGGCTGGTGCCTTTGGCGGTGATGCGGTAGCTGACAAATCGCGGCCCGAACGGCTCGCCCTGACGGCGGGTGTGCAGCGTTTCGGTGACTAAGCCCTTGTTGATCAGATCACGCATCAGGCAGAGGAAGTGATCCGCGCCATCGAAGTCGAAGTCGCCGGCTCCTTCGCCGCCAACGGCGGAGAAGAGCGGCAGTCCGCCGTATCCGCCGGTGGGCGAATTGCGGCAGAAATAGAGCGTGGTCAGGAGCCGGTGGCGCAGCTCCTTGTCGCGGGCGATATTAGCGCGGTCGAATCCGATCACGATTGCCCCTCCATGCGGGTTTTGAGCGTGGCGTTCAGCCCGGCGATGGCGTTGCTCATGCCCATGGTGGCGTCCTGGAATCCCTTGAAATTCTTACTGACCGACTCCTCGAATGACTTGAAATCCGCCTTGGAAACCATGTTCATGATCACCCACTCCGAGAGTTGGTGCAGTTGGGTCGTGGCCTTTAGTTCCATCTGCTGAATTCGGTCGCGTTGGAGGCCAAAATTCTCGTCTCCATTTTCAAGCCGCTGCTCAATGCGGCGGATGCCGGAATTGATCTGCTTGACCTCGCCATCGATCATCTTCGCCGCCATCTGCTCGATGCTTACTTTGAGTTTATCTCGCTCCGCTTTTCCGGCGTCGGAATCCTGCTTGCGATTTTGCATCCAAAGGATGATCCCCGCCGAGAGCAGGAGCGCGAGAAAATCGAAAATCGCTTGAATGACGAATGGCCAGGACATATCGAGCTTCCTTGCTCAGTGCGGGTAAACTTCAAAGTTTGATGCCGGAAGTCTCGCCGCCGCATTTGACGATCTGGCCAGTATTGATCGAAGAAAACAGGTTCTTTTCTCCGTCTGGGCGGCGACCGAGGGACGTCTGGACACTGACGTTGCAAAAATCGGCCGCTCCCTCGACGAGGTGAGTGACTATGCCGGGAATGAGGACGCGGTCGCCTATTTTGAGCAGCGTTCCGTTTGCATCGTGCATGGCGTTTTTCCTTTGCGCTCTTCGCGCCGTCGCGGTTAACTTTAGTTCAGGCAACGGCGGTGACGGGCGTCGAGGGCGCGGCGGGCGATGTCGCACTCGGCCCGAACAACGCTTCCGCGTTGGCCAGGGCTGAATCGAAGCCCTGATGGGCGGTGTCCTGGGCGACGGCGGCGGTTGTCGCGGCCGCGTCGGCAGTGGCGGCGTCGGAGGCGGTCTGATTGGCGGTGGCGACGGCCTGGCTGAATGCGTTTCCGGCATCGGTCAGGTCTTTGAGTGTCGCTGCAAGTTTCGTTTGGTCGATCATGATTTTCTCCAAAAAAGGTTTTGTTTTATTCGTGCCGATTCGTGCCCATTCGTGGATCAAATTCCTTCACGCCGCCGGAGCGGCCTGCAATACCGCGGTGGCGACCGGCGCGGCGAGAGAAGGATGGCTGATGGTTGTCGTTGTGGAGGCGGTGATCGGCACCGCCGATCCGGTGAGTGCGGCCAGTGCGACCTTGTGATTCTGCAGATCAGCCAGCACGCCGCTTTTGCTGACGGTCTGGAATATGCCGAAGCCGAGCAGAATCGCGGCGCCTGCGAGTTGGCCATAGGGTCCAAGGGCGTTCAGACCTGAAACGTCTGGAGCCGATCCGGTTTGCATGGACGTGACGGCGGATTGGGCGGTGTTGAGCAGCGATTGTGCGGTCTGCTCGGCCTTCTGGGCCGTCGCCAGGCCGTTGGCGGCCATGGCGTCGGCCTGCTGTAAAACCGCGACGGAATTGCTCGCCTGTGTCGTCGCGGCGGTATTGGCGGGGAGCGTGGCAAGCAACGCTTGTGCGCTGGCGACGGAGGCGTCGATCTTGGTCTTGGCGTCCTCGGCGAGGGCAGTGGCCTGCGTGGTGGCGGCGAGATAGCTTTGGGCATTGGACAAATCGGCTTGTGCCGTCGCCAATTGGGCTGGATTGCAGCCGAAAAGAAGAATCGGCAATGCGATCATGGCGAGAAACAGGCACGCAATTTGAGATCGAATTTTCATGCGATTGCTCCAAAAAGGGCAAGCCCCGCCGCGAGATTGCGGGCGGGGGCGAGAAGGCACCATGGCCTCCCCGGGGCGGCGCGAACGCCGCCCCGGATTGGCCTCGCTATGGGGGGGGGGTTATTTTCGTAAAAATCCCGCCGCGCAAACGCCGATTTGGCGGCGGGACGCTCCGCTTCCGTGCGGGGCAGGTTGAAAAACGCGGCGAGGCGCATCAGGCCGCGTCGCGCTGAGGTTCCCCGACCGAGATCAACGTGTGCGGGTACCCGCCGCGCCAGTTGGATGGCCGTTAATTTTCCATCGACGGTTTCGGTGGGTTGTGAATGTGGAATTGGGAGGAATTTTTGCGCGAAGGCGCGGAGGGTGAGATCCGGCGGCGGAGTTTGATCCGCGTGATCTACGCCATCCGTGGTTGATCGCCGCACATCCATGCGCGAAATCCAAAACGAGAACGCCCATGCGTGATGCCTGTCCACGTCGCTCAACCAGCGCGGGGCAGGCCGCATGGGCCATCAGTTCGTTCCGTTTTCGCGTTCATGCGAAGCGGTAGTGACTCGCTCGCAGGTGATGATCTTGCTCAAGTGCTTTCGGTAAGTCAAGGGGCGTCCAATTAAATTCTAAATATTTTTCAAGTTAAATCTTCGCGGATTTGCAGCCCGCATCGCGGACAGATCAGCACATAGCCGCTTCGGAACATGAGGTAGAGGAGGCCGGGAATGATGAATAGGCAAAAAAGGAAAACGAGGAGAAACAGCGATCCGCGAGCACGGCGACGTGGCTTGCCTCGATACCCGCAGTTGGGATTCGGGCAGATGATCGCCCCGCGCGGAAGGGATGCGGGTGAAGCCACCATTGATTTGGCGACTGCGTCGATGCCGCGCATGGCGGCGCGAAGAATGACGGGCTTCGTTCGCCTCCTCACCGGTTGCGGAAGTGAAGCTGTTTTGATCTCTGTAAGCTCGTTATCCTTTTTGAGTCGTTCGTAGCATTCGGGGCACAAAACCCATTTGCCGTGGATTTGCGGAGCATCCATTCGCTTGATAATCAGTAGGCAATTGTCGCATTTTTCCCCTATATCCACGCCGTTTTCCGTCATATTAGCACCCACTATAGTTCAACAATCTTCCTGACCGCCCTCATCATCTTCACGATCTCCGTCTTCTTCGTCCGCGCGGTGCGGTAGCGAATATTGATCGGACTGAGGATGAGCTTCTCCGGGTCGCTCGGATGTATTAATACACGCTTGAAGGTCGATGTGCCACCCAAAAGCTGAACGTAATAGCACTTCCCTGCACGCAAACCTTCCTTAGCAAAAGACTCCGCCCAAAAGACGACGGTGTCGCCCTCCTTGAAATCAGGCTCCATGCAGTCGCCGCGAATGGTCAACGCCAGATCGCCCGATCCGCTTGGAATCGCGATACCGTCGCTCGCGTCGTCGGTGAACGTCTCCCTCAGTGGCTCGGCCGCGATGGGAAGGTCAAATTTCGGTATGACCTTAGTCCCCTTAGCGCTGTCTATATATACTCCGGGCGGGGCGACGGGCCTCGGGTCATTCGCTAGATCAAATTCCTCACTCGCCTGAATCTTGGCCCGATCCCAATCGGCGAGGCTGTCATAATCGAGCGATTCCGCTAATTCTTTCTCTCTCTCCCGGCGGATGCGAATCTTTTGCTGCCTCAGCCATCGCGTCACGGTTTGAAGGATGAATTTATTCTCCCTCGCAAACGCCGAAACATTCATGCCCGTCTCGGCGATCCTGTCACGCAGCCAGCGGCCTTCGTGGAATTCTTTTTTGCCTTCAACCCTTTTCATCGCCGCAGTTTAAGAAGCGTCCGGCGGTCGCGTAAGAGAAAAAATCATAATTCGCGCTTGCATTTGTCGATGTGTTATACCATAGTGGAGCATAATAGAGCGTTACGAAGCGCAACAGAGCGCTTTAGAACACAAGGAAGGCGAGAAAATAGAGGAAGGAGCCTGTAATGCCAAAGAAGGAAATTGACATGCCATCTAGAAGCTCCTTTCCTGCCCGTGCCTCAGTCGATCTTCAGGCACTCGGATTCCTTGACCGCCAAGCCAAGCTCGAGAACCGCACGCGACAGATGCACCTCGGACTTCTCTTAAATCGTATAGCCATCCTCGCGGAACATTACCCCGACAAGTTAGCGCAGATGCTCGAACTGGCCAAGAACCATCGGAGCCGATCCGCCGCATGAAAGTGACTCGCTCCGGCACTCAACCAGCCGGGCGGCGACAACGCCGCCCGGCAGTGCCGGGGATATGAAAGGAAAGAGGACATGTCACAGGAAGGCACGAAGGCACGAAGGCACGAGCGAACCTCGCACATTGCGATTGGTCGCGTAATCCAAGATGTGCTTATCGAGTTCCACCTCGCTTCAAGCAAGCACGCTCCGATGAATTCGGCGCACGAAGCTTATTCGGTCATTCTCGAAGAGGTTGAAGAGTTTTGGGACGAGGTGAAGAAAAAGCGGAGCGAACGAAGTCTTCCCAACATGCGGTCGGAACTGATTCAAATCGCCGCCATGGCTGTCCGCGCAATCTGTAATCTAAATCTTGCCAACAACCGCAAGCTGCTCGATCCTCGCAACGGCTCTTTAATTCCACCCATGAATATCGACCGCTCCGCCGGCGGTGATTCGGGACACGTGGATACCGCATCATCGGCGAAAGCTGCCAGGGCGAAGCCCGCGCGTCGCGGGCGTGCCTCGGTAGGCGACGACACGAAAAACGTCAGCCCCACCGGCGGAGCGGCGGATTCATCGAACCGCGAAGGCGCGAAGATCGCAAAGGGGAACGCATGAGCAATCCAACTCCTCCATTCCTTCTCTGCAACAAACTCCTCGCCGCGCGTAAAGCCGCCGGCATGAGCAAGACGGCCGTCGTGCGCATCATCAACATCGGCATGGAGACGCTCACCTGCGTTGAAGACGGACGCCGCTCTGTCACCCCGTCCGAACTCGCGCAATTCAACTCACTCTACAAATCCGAGGTCAAATGAAGCATAACGATTTCACCCCCGGTGAAGAAGTTCACCCTTCTACCCAGATTCCCAAGAATTCCGTCGCCGATCCCGCGCGGCAGCGCCGCGACAACTGCGACGCGAGTCAATCGCCGGCCGGTTCGCCGGCATCTATCCCGGCATGGCCGGCGGGGAGATTTAAGCTCGTCCGCATCCACGGACGATCCGTCGCTGATCTTCTCCTCACCGACCGCGTCGCCGCAGATGGCGCTATCTCTTTCCTTCGCTACAAGGGCGTACCGCTAGACATCGAGATTCACTCAATCATTTCCGTCTTACACTCACGCGACTTTTTCCTCTTGATCTCACACCCGTCATTTGCAGAGACTGTAGCGGACTGCGACCTGGAAATCCTTCCGAGCGTGAGTGACGAGGAACTCCGCCTTTACAAAGTGGTGCGCGCCGATTCGCCCGCCACCGAGCAGCTCGCCTGTATGGTGCCGTTCATAGTTGAAGCGTTGGAGTATTTTCTGCCCGCCGGCAAAGACCTCCGGGGATTACTGAATCTTTACGACAAACGCATCACGCCATGGAAGATCGAGGCGGCAAAGACGGTGCTCGGTGAGGCCAGGGCGATCCTCGAACTCGATAAGCCCAGCAAGGCGATTGTCCGTGAAGGCGAACGGGGCAGGGAACTCAATATAACGCTGCCGCCCTTTGAGGATGGCCTTCATACTTCGGCGATGGACGTTCGCAAGCCCGAACACAATCAATAGTGGAAGTTTTCAGTTTTCAGTTTTCAAAAGAGGAGCATCCCATGTCACGCAGTGAATCGCAGAATGGCGTCGAGTTTGAAGTCATCGAGCAATGCCGTTGCCTTCGATGTGATAGCGCGATTCCGCGCGAGCATGTCGTCGCCTCCGTTGCGCGGCAAAAGCCGAACACCATCGCTCCGACGACGCAAAACGTGAGTGTGTTCTGCGAATTCTGCGACATCGTTTGGGAGCTTCGCCGTGTCCTACGCGATGGCAACTGGCACGTTGCCGGCGCCATCACCATCGCCCATCTTCCCAGTCGCCGGCGATGGGTTATCGACCAGATCGACGCGATCAAAGGCAACGTTCAACGGCGCGAATCAGATCGCCTCCTCGCCTGCTGATTTCCGGTCTTACCCATTCCATCCGCCGCATCAGCGGCGAACGAGGTTTTATGCCAACCACAGAATTCGCCACCGACCGCCAGACCCTCAGCCGCAAGGCGGACCTGATCGCGTTCAATCAGCGGATCGAGTCGCTGGTTGCACACATCTCCATGTTGAGCGGAGTGGGCGGAGACATCGACATCAAAGGCGTTCCCGTCACGCAACGGATCGCGGCTTTGCAGGATTACCTGAAGATGCTCCGTGCCGCCCGCAATGTGCTTTTGACCGCCATCGACTCGAATTGTTTCCCGGAAAGCTGGCCCGCGACAGGCGAACCCATCGACAAGCTGTTCGAGGCCATCGCCATGGACGACATCAATCAGTGTGAAGTTTAGCCACAGATGAACACGGATGAACACGGATCATTTCAAGGAAGGAAGGCCCACATGCTCGCAAAACATAAAGTTCGGAAGGTAATGCGGCTCGCCCAAAAACGCCGCCAAGACAAGGAACGTTTCGACCGCAGCCAGGAGCGGATCGAGAAGCGGAATCGGGAAAATAGCACTAATGCACTAATGATCGCCGCTTCTCGCATTAACTGAACACTGAAAACTGAAAACTGGACCGACGTAGGAAGGACACGGCATGGACGCCGCCGAACGGGAACTTTGGATGCAATTCTCTGCCGCAAAAGGTTCTGAACGCCTTCGCTTGCGAGACTGTCTCCCGGCGAGGTTTGATCCGCTCGTACTCAAGGTCACTCGAAAGGTGAAGGCTTCTTTACCCGCGAATATTCAGTTCCAAGACGTCGCGCAGGATGGACGAATTGGGATGCTGCGTGCGATTGAGCGATTCGACTTGTCACGCAAAAAGACCTTCGGCGCTTTCTCATTTCGCCATATTTACGGCGCAATCATAGACGCCATGCGTTTGCTAGACGAAGTTCCGCGATTGGCTCGTAAGCGTGGCCTTTGCCCCGTGACTTTTCAAATGGGTGAGCGATCCGTTCGCGGCGGTCTTATCGACGGCGAAAATCCCTGCCATGACATGCAGAATTGGGCTGATCCGCGCGTAGCTCGGCCGGGCGCCCGGATCAGCAGCGATGACGACATCGCTCGCCTTCTGGCTCCATTGCAAAAGAGAACGCGGGAGTTCGTGACGATGTACTTCATAGATGGATTGACCATGAAAGAGATCGGAAAGCGATTCGATGTCGGTGAGGCGACGGTGAGCAATGCGATCGGTCATGGGGTTCGCGTTCTGCGTGGCACTGCCGGGCTTGCCCTTCCATCTCGCCGCGCCGACTACGGCCGCACCCGGCCGATTCGCGTTAATCGCAACAAGCGAGTTCTTCGCTTGGCGGAGGCCGCGTGAGCATGGTTCTCGCTTCATCTTCCTTCACCGCCCCGGCCGCGGCCGGGATCCGCTGGCTCTCCCTCTCCGACGCCGCTGCACGCAGCGGCAAGAGCGAGGGGCATCTTCGCCGCCTTTGCGGCGAGCAATGGATGCCTGACGGTCTGGCCGCCCTGCGCACCCCGCCTGACGGCGGGTCACGCCAGACCTGGTTCATCCGCGAAGACGCCGATCCGTCCCTCGCCCGCGTCGCCACCGCCGAGCAGATCGGTGCGGAACTCGACCTGCGCACGCTCACCGGCGATCAACGCGCCGAGCTTTTACGCCGCGAGCAGATCGTCAGGGATTGGCTCAGCCGCCGCGCCGCCGCCGTCGCCGCCAGCTTCAATATCGCCGAAGCCATGGAGCGGTTTCTCTCGCTGGTTCCCGGCCTCTGCAGGGCCACGCTTTACAATTGGACGGCGGAATACGAGCGAGCCGGTCGCGCCGGTCTGGTCGATGGACGCTGGAACACGGCAGACCCCAACGAAGCCGTCGGCGCCGCCGATGAATTCTTTGAGGAAGTCCAGCGGCTTTGGCTGACTCAACGCGGCCGGTCCAAGCGGCTCTGCTACGATCATGCCTGTTTCAAGGCGACGGATAAAAGCTGGGCGGTGATTCCCTACCGCACGATCTGCCGCAAGCTCGACGCGCTGCACCCGCACCTGGTCAAGATCAACCGCGAGGGGATGCGCGAATTCGACGCCAACCACGGCCCCTTCCGCTCTCGCGATTATTCCGTGCTGGCCAGCAACGAAGTTTGGGAGAGCGATCATCACCAATTTGATGTCTGGGTTCAGAGCGCGGCCAACCCCGCTAAATATGTTCGCCCCTGGCTGACCGCATGGATGGACGTGCGATCCCGAATGTTTGTCGGCTGGTGGATCGGCGAAGACGCGGGAACCTCCGCCACGATCGTGCGGGCGCTGAAGCTGGCGATCACGGTCAACGGGGTTCCGCAATCGGTTCACGTCGATAATGGCAAGGATTACGACTCGCGCATCTTGCAAGGGATGAGCAAGATCGAGCGGCACAACTGGAAGAACATCGAGATCAACGAGCGGCCCAAACTGCTCGGCATCTTCCCCATGCTCGGCGTGACGGTGCATCACGCGCGGCCGTACAACGCCAAGGCGAAGACGATTGAGCGTTCCTTTAACACCGTGTGCGGCCGGTTCTCCAAGATGTGGGAAACTTATTCCGGTGGCTCGACGCAAACCCGCCCCGATGATCTCGGCCAGCAACTTGCCGCCGGCCGAGCGCCGACCTTCGCCGACTTTTGCGCCTCTTTCGCCGACTGGGTGGATTCTGACTATCACCATCGCGTTCACCAAGGCGATTCGATGGGTGGGAAATGCCCCGCCGCGGTCTACGCCGAGCAGCTCGCCGCCAAACGCGCGGTGAGTGAGTCGGCAATGAAGATGGCGTTCCTTCGTTTCAGTAAGGCACTCAAGATTCGCCGAAACGGCGTAACGTTTGAAGGATTGACCTACGGCGCGAACCAGCTCGCTGAGTGGCAGGGCAAGAGCGTGATCGTCGGCGCGAGCGATGATGACCGTAATCAAGTCCACATCTTCAACCCCGACCTGTCGCTTCTGTGTGTGGTGCGGTGCAACGAGAAGCTGCCGTACATGGGCGCATCGAAGGAACAGATGGCCGATGCCGGACGCGATCGCAAGGCGGCGCGGCTGACCGCACGCAAGGCGTTTGAGCAGCGCCCGCGATTGGTGGAGTCGATGGCCGACACGCTGGCGCGTCGCGCCGCCGAGCAGCGTGGCGCGGCGACACAAGCCGAGCCGCAATCCATCGAGCCGATCCGCACGCCGTTTGATGTGAAGGCCGCGCTGACCGAGCAAGAGGGAAGCTCGATGCGCATCGCGGCCGGCGGCGGCGGCGGCGATTCGATGTCGGTCTTCGGCTACCGCTCGCGCGACATCGAAGAAGATGAACCGACCCCGGCCGCGTTCGAATATCGACGCCCCGACGATGGAGGTGCGGCGTGAGCACACCAATGTATACCTATCACCCCGCGTGCCTGTATTACCCAGAAATCTCCCCGGTTGAATTAGAGGAGATGGCGAACAGCATAAAGAGGGAAGGGCAAAAGCTCCCCATCTTAATCGACGATCTGAACCGCATCATCGACGGGCGAAACCGCTACAAGGCTTGTTTGTCATTGGGCATCGTTCCCCGGTTCGAAGTCATCAAGGACGACGCCATTGCCACTACCATCGCGATGAACATTAAGCGGAGAAAAGACACATCCCTCCAACGGGCTTGCATCGCAGTGTTGGCGGCTGACAGTGTCAAAGCCTCGCGTCGCCGCGGCAGGTCTGGTTACACCGACAAAGGCGGAGGTCAGTTCGAGATGTTGGCGCGGATGTTTGCCACACATATGAGCTCTATAGCGTTCGCCAGAAGGGTTTTTAATTCTGACCCGACAATGTTTGAGGAACTTCGTTGTGGCAGGATTACGGACTGTTCTTGCCGTCGCAAAGTATTAAAGCGTCAAGTCGTTTGTATTAAAATTGAGGATGTAGCCTATGGCGCGTCTCGCCGCATCACGATCGAACGACCACTTGATTTCACACTAGAAAACTTCATGGATCGGCTTAACGCGGCATTCCCTGAGCCGCGTGCTCCCTCGGGTACTCTCCTTCTAAACCGCGATAGGATTGCCCGGATAGAAAAGAGTAGAGCGTTTTGGGAAAGTAATCGTGCCCTTCTCGGCACTATGACAGACGGGAAGTTGGCCGCGATGTTTGGAGTCACAAAGCAGTGTATTTTGCAAGCTCGCGCACGTCTCGGAATTCCCCCATTCAGCAGCCGTGGAGTCTCCGCATGACTGTCTCACCCCTTCAACCGCAAGACCCTAATCTGCCGCAAGAATCAGCGGCTCAGCCTCAACACGGAAGTCAATCCCGCGACGTTCTTATAGATCGTTCGCGGATTAGAGGAGCAAATCGCATGTTCAAGGAAGGCACGGACGCCTCCTCAGTCACCGAGGAGCAATGGAAGCAAGTCGCCGACGACGTGAAGTCGTTGCAGCAGCATTACAAGCTGACAAAGAAATACATCGCCAAGGCCGCCGGCTACAGTGAATCCGTCATCAGTGAATTTCTCAACGGCGGGTACAAGGGCAACAACGGCGACGTAGCGATCAACCTTGATTCGTGGCTGGTCGAAGAGGAGGCGCGACGCGCCCGGCCGGCCACCACGCAATTCGTTTGGACGGAGGTCGCCAAAAGCATCCGGGCGGTCGCTGACTTTTGCTCCGACAAACGCAAGATTGGTCTGATTCACGGCCCCGACACCAGTGGCCTGGGCAAGACGATGGCGTTGACCGCCATCAGCCAGCAACTCGGCCCGCGCCGCTGCACGCTTGTAACCATCGACAAAGTGGACGCCAACCCGACCGGATTGCTCCGCAAGATTTGCTCCGCCATGCACGTTCAGGACAGCGGCAGCAACCGCCAGCGGTTTGAGCGGTTGGTCGAGGAGCTGAAGGGTTCGAGCCATTTACTTTTGATCGACCAGGCTCACAACCTGCGCGGCAGCAAAGAGGACAAACCATTCTACATCCTCACCGACCTTTACGACGCGACCGGAACCGCCCAGCTTTGGTGCGGCACTTCTGACCTGGTCGCCTATTTACAGAAACAGCAGATCCGCCAGGCAGATGAATCGCTGGCGCAGATCAGGCGCCGGATTTACCCGGTGGTCGATCTGATGGAGAAGGCGCGATCGGGCGACGGCGGAACTCCGCTGGTTACGGTTGACCAGGTCAAGGAGATGTTCGCCCGCAACACCATGAAGCTGACCACTTCGGCGGCACGGTTCCTTTGCCAATTGTGCAACCTCCCCGACAGCGGCGCGGTTGGGTTCTGCGTGAGTCTGGTCGAGTATGCCACCTGCATCGCTGAGATGAACAATCTCAAAGCAATCGACACGCCACAACTCGTCGAGGCGATGCAGCTCGGCCTCACACGCGATCGCGCCATGAAGTTGATGGCCCGGTTGCCGGAACAAACTATTCAAGCCCGGAAGGCGGGATGACCTTCAACATGCCGATCACCGCCGACCAAGTTCGCCTGATTCACGTTGCCGCCGGCATCGCGGGGATGAACGACGCGCAATACCGAGCCGTCCTGGCCAACGTCGGCGGCGTCGATACTTGCAAGAAGCTCGATCAAACGACCTTCGAAGACTGTATGGCCGTCATCGAAGATCAGGGTTTCGGAGAGACCGAGAACGATCCGGGCTACTGGCGGCGAAAGGTGGGCAACCGCCGCTTCGTCGCCAACGAGCGGCTGGTTTACCGCATCGTGGCGATGTCTGAGGAATGCGGCTACCCGCTGGCGGGTTTGGTCGAACGTTTTACCGGCGGCCGCACCCGCGACGCCAAGGGACTGACACCGATCGAGGCGCATCAGTTGATCGAGTGCATGAAGCAAATGATTCGTCGCGGCGAGAAATCCGCGACGCCTCAACCGCCGCTTCCATTGGGTGAGGTTTTGAAGGCGGCGGGATAGCCGCCCCGCTAAATCTGGCGACGGAGTCGCCGAAGGTTTATCATGGATGATCCCACAACTCCAACTCTTCCATTCGGAAGCACCTCCCTCCTCGCCGGCAACGTCGCGGCACAGTCAATCCCCGCCCGTTATTCCGCAATCCTCCACATCCTCATGGATGGCCCCGCCGCCATCTGGCAGATCGCCATCAAGCTCAAAGTCCTCGATCACCAGATCAGCGGACGTTTTGGCGAGCTTTGTGGCCGAGGTTTTATTCGCCCTGCCGGGCGCCGGATTGTAAAACCGGCGACGGGTTGCGCCACCGAGGTCTACGAACTGACAACCGAGGGCATCGCGCGGGTTGTTAAACAGGATCGGGGGAACGATGAGGATTGAAACAGACCCTTCCTCGGCCTTTAAGGTTTACGACATGAATGGACAGGCCGGCATTCATGCCGCCGCCTGCGTCGGCCCCGCTCTTCTCTTTCGCGGCGACGCGATTCGAGTCTTGGCCGAGTTCCCCGACAACTCCTTGGATGCGATCATCACCGACCCGCCTTACGGTTGCACCGACAACCCGTGGGATAAGAAGATTGATCTTAATTCGTTCTGGACCGAAGTCAGCCGGATCGCCAAGCCCACGGCCATTGTTTCGATTTGCTCTCAACAACCCTTCACGACCGACTTGATCAACTCCCGTCGCGGCGACTGGCGTTATGAATTGATCTGGGCAAAATCGCACCCGACCGGCTTCCTCAATTCCGCCACACGGCCATTGAAGTCGCATGAGTCGATTCAGGTCTTTTCCCGTAAGTGGTCCGGCGTGACGTTCAATCCTCAGACCACGGCCGGCAAGCCTTACGCCCAATTGACCGGCGGCGTCTCCAGCAATTGGGGAAGATTCAAGCGAGTGAAGACGGTTAATCGTGGAACCCGGCATCCGAGGTCGGTGCTCTACTTCACTAGCTCGCGGTCAAAGGGTCAGCATCCGACCGCCAAGCCATTGTCGATGGGAGAGTGGCTAGTCCGGTCATTCACAAATCCCGGTGATATGGTTCTTGATCCATTCATGGGGCATGGAACCTTCGGCACCGCGGCGGTTGGCCTGGGTAGGAAGTTCATCGGCGTTGAGATGATGGTGTCGTATTTCAATGTCGCTTTGAGCCGTATCAACGACGCCTATTTGGAGCAACAGGCGCAGTATTCGCGCGGTGCAACTGGTTTGAATGCGCGCGAATCGCGCGCGGCGCGCGGATAATTACACAATATTGCTAATACTATAACTCGTTGATTTTGCGCGGTTAATAAATATTCAGCGATTCGCGCGCAATCTAAAATAGGCCATGAATTCGCCCAAAAATCCCTCGAAATCTAATGTAAATAAACTTGCTAACTGGTTGTAAGTTTCCTCGCATTATCCGCTCGATTCATCCCACATCATCCCGGATCATCCCATCTAATCCCGCATGGCCGGTCACACCGGCCACCCTACTTGGCATTTCCGGCCAACTACTTGGCACGAGCCTACCGCGCGCACCGAAAGCCTTCCCGTTCACGCGGCCGTTGAAGTCGCGTGAGTCGTCGCTTTGAGCCGCATCAATTATGCCTATTCAGAGTGAGCGTCGCAATATTTGCGCGATTTGACTGGTTTGAACGCGCGCGAACAGCGCGCGGCGCGCGGCAAATCATACAATATTGCTAATGACGTAACTCGTTACTTTTCCAATATTAATAAATATTCCAGTATTCGCGCGCAATGCCAAGTAGGCTGAGAATTCGCCCGAAACGCCGCTAAAATGCCAACTGTGAAAATTTGCGGCTCTCGTTTAATATTCCTCGCATTATCCGCTAGATTCATCCCACATCATCACATATTATCCCGTGCCATCTCGCTTGGCCGGTCACAGGCGATGTGGGGGCTTGCTGCATAACTTCGAAACCTTTGTTCTTGCTTTCTGTCTTCGGCGGTGCGGCGCGACTTCGGCGGGGTCCGGTTCGCGCGAATAAGGTGCGATCTCCAAGTCAAGTTTGAAATCCTGGGCGGCAAGAATTTCGAGGCGTTGGCGAAGAGCCATATATGCGGTGGCCAGATGGCGGTCGAGCGTAGAGCGATTCTCGTTCAAAGCCCGGGCAATTGTTGAAAGCGATTCTCCCTCCAACATCATTTGCATCGCCTTTCGTTCCAATTCAGGAACCGACGCGAGGAGTCTCTTCAACATCTCGACTAAGTGTGCATGCGTCGGAATCACCGACGCGTCGCCCCTTTCTTGAAGGCGACCGCGCAACGCTTCGTCCCAAAACTGATCAAGCTCACCGCTATTCGACGACAGGCTTTTCGATTTGGAAATGCGGTTGCGTCGCCTTCGCCGTTGTTCACGCAGCACATTCAGCACAATCCGCTTAACCCATGGCCAGACCGCCTTCGTGTGATCGTAACGGGGCGCGAGTTTGTGGATGCGAAACAATGCCTCCTGCGAAGTGTCCGCAGCGTCGGTCGCAGTCAATCCGTGCCGTTGGGCGAAATGTTCAAAAATCGCATGGTAGTTTTCGATAAAATCTCGTCGAACTTCGGGCGGCCACTGTTTGAACCAGTCAGACGAAGACTTGGCTTGATTCGATCCACTCATTTCTGGCCTCGTGTACAGAGTTGGCCCGCCCCAGCAAACGTCAATTCTTCCATCAATTCAGGGCTGGTGGTCTTCCAAGATAATGAAGTGAGAAAAAAAAGTCGATTTCTTGAGCAAATGACAAAGTTGGGGCCAATTAAGCCTAGCAGCCTGTGGCAAAAGTCTCGCGGGCCATGCTCGTGTATTTTGGCCGCGTGCTTCGTTGCTCCTCCTCAGCGTATTTGGCTGCAATACGCTTCGTC
>Ga0208589_1000071_pt1 | contig 45622 bp, 47 predicted proteins | sample NGESurshal092012_2_FD_184486 | JGI IMG/M metagenome (GOLD analysis project Ga0208589, IMG submission 184486) | Arctic peat soil microbial communities from Barrow, Alaska - NGEE Surface sample F53-2 shallow-092012 (SPAdes) | ecosystem: Environmental > Terrestrial > Soil > Wetlands > Peat ...
TAAAATCAATATTCTGAAGAATGGTTTTATACCCTATATATTTTATTTCTAAAAGATAGGTTCCTGACGGAATTTCATTGATTTGATAATTACCGTTAGAATCCGCAATACTTCCTTTTCTGAGATCGGAAATATAAGCAGAAGCTCCGGCAAGCGGCACCCCTTTGGAATCCTTTATTGTTCCCGAAATAGAATACTTCGCGGATTTTTTTTGTGCATGCACCTGCGTTGATAAAAATAAGCAGATACATATTGTAAGAATAAACTGAAATGTTTTCATTTGAAAAATTTAAAGAGAGCAATTCATTTAAAAAATGAATTTTGCTATAGCAAATAATAAATAATAAAAGGACGGCCTTTTATTAATGAAATAAATTTTTTGTAATCATTATTATGCCATAGATGGAGGGCCTCTTAATCCAAAAGAAATGGATTGAGAAAAAACAGTTGTAGAAATACCTGCCAAAGTATATTCAGTAAATGCAGGCAAAAGAGGATTTATCAAAAGAATATTCTCAAAAGTATAAGGAGCTATTACCACATTGCTTTCGCAATGGCAGTTAATACCTGCTGCGTTAATTTGAGGAGAATTAGAATCAGTCAGCGTTTTGCTTACAAAGTCTACATGATTTGCAAACAGTTTATGCAAATATTTTGTAGGTGTATTGCTTAAAGCAAAAATTGCCAACAACCCAACTGCAATAGATTTTCTTATGTAAATTTTCTTTTTATACAATCACGTTGATTAATGATTTTGCAAATGTAGAACTTTCTATTTTAGAGACACTTAAATGTTTACTAAATTTTAATAAACCCCGAAATCTTTAAATTTAGGAACGGGTTTTGCCTATAACTTATTATACTGTGACTATTAATTATTAATCATTTAAAACCATTTATTATGCCAATTGTTAAAGTAATAGAAGTGATTGCTTCATCTGAGAAAAGTTTTGACGATGCTATTCAGAATGCTGTAAAAGAAGTTTCAAAAACTGTTAAGAACATTGATTCTGTTTATGTAAAAGATTTTAAAGTGCATGTAAAGGATGAAAAAATAACTACGTATGGCGTTATTTGCAAAGTCTCTTTTAGAGTAGGAGAAAAATAAATTCTTCCCTAACCCGTTCTAATGAAGGGAGTTTCATAGCTCCCTTTATTTTTTAACATACTTTTCCGTGAAGCTTTTATATAAATCTTTTTACGGTTTATATGTTGTTCGTAATTTGCAAACCTTTAAAATCTAATTAATTTTATTCAAATTAAAATGTTACAAACTGCAGAAGATATCCGCCTGCTGAATGAAAAAATAAATCATTCCGCATCTTTTATTGATAAGATCCATGCTGAAATCGGTAAAATTATTATCGGCCAGAATCACATGGTTGAAAGGTTATTAATTGGCCTTTTGAGTAATGGACATATTTTATTGGAAGGAGTTCCCGGCCTCGCAAAAACGCTTTCCATAAAATCGCTGGCAAGCACAATTAATGCAAAATTCAGCCGTATCCAGTTTACCCCTGATCTTTTACCTGCCGATGTGATCGGTACAATGATCTATAATCAACAGAAAAATGAATTTGTCGTTCGCAAGGGGCCCATATTTGCCAACTTTATTCTGGCAGACGAAATAAACCGTGCCCCCGCAAAAGTACAAAGCGCTCTCCTGGAAGCCATGCAGGAAAGACAGGTAACTATTGGCAACGATTCTTATTTATTAGAAGAGCCTTTTTTGGTATTGGCCACACAAAATCCTATTGAGCAGGAAGGCACCTATCCCTTACCGGAAGCACAGGTGGACCGGTTTATGTTGAAAGTAATTATTGATTATCCCACAAAATCGGAAGAACAGGCCATCATACGTCAAAATGTTTTGAAAATGCAACAGCCACGCATAAATGCAGTTGTCTCATCATCAGAAATATTGAATGCACGCCAGCTTGTACGCGAAGTATATATGGACGAAAAAGTAGAGCAGTATATTATTGATATTGTATTTGCTTCCCGCTATCCCGATAAATATAACTTACCCAAAATAAAACCACTGATTTCCTACGGCGGTTCGCCACGTGCAAGTATTAACCTGGCATTGGCTGCAAAAACTTATGCCTATTTGAATAAACGAGGCTATGTAATTCCTGAAGATGTGAGAAATATATGCAGGGATGTATTGCGCCATCGTATTGGCCTTACTTATGAAGCAGAAGCAGAAAATGTAAATGTAGAAATGATCATTGATGAAATATTAAAAGCAGTGAATGTTCCTTAGAGTACTTTATTCTTTAAAGGAAAATTATGATCTGATAAAAGCCTGATCAGTAAACAAACAAATAATGAAGATTCCAATTCAGAAATGAGAAGAAACAATTTAGCAATTTAACAATTCAACCATTGCCTTTAACCACCGCCGAAATAATAAAAAAAGTAAAAGAACTGGAGATCATCAGCAAGAAGATCACCACGCAACTTTTTACAGGCGAATATCATTCCGCTTTCAAAGGAAAGGGAATGCGGTTCAGAGAAGTGAGAGAATATTATCATGGGGATGATGTTAGATTTATTGATTGGAATGTAAGCGCCCGGTATGCCCATCCTTTTACCAAAGTTTTTGAAGAAGAAAGAGAACTTACTGTAATACTTTTAGTGGATATAAGCGCCAGCTCTATGTTTGGCACTGTACATCAGAACAAAAAAAATATCATTACTGAGATAGGTGCTGTACTTACATTCAGCGCTATCAATAACAATGATAAAGTAGGTGTTATATTTTTTAGTGATAAAATAGAAAAATATATTCCACCCAAAAAAGGAAAGGAGCATGCTCTTTTTATAGTGCGGGAGTTGCTTATGGCAACACCTAAGCAAACAGGAACCAGTATCCGTGAGGCTTTGAATTTCTTTTCAAGATCCAACAATCAAAAAAGCATCGCATTCATAATGAGCGATTTTATTGATGAAAATTATGAACACCGGTTACGTTCTTTAGGTCAAAGGCATGATATTATAGGTCTAAAGGTCTATGACAAAATGGACAGCCTTCTTCCGGATATCGGAATGGTAAAAGTAAGCGACCTCGAAACACAAAAGACGCAATGGCTCAATACATCCGATGCTATGGTGAGATATACTTACCATCAGAATTTTATAAATCAGAGTACCATTAGTAAAAATATATTTAAAAAAGCCGGCGCTCAATTATTGCATATCCGCACAGATGAAGATTATGTGAAAATTTTGCAACATTTTTTTAAAAGAAGAAAAAAAATCCATTAGCCCGAATTGAAGAACTGTGATTATAATATGAAGTTTGTTATTACTGGTTTAAACATTTTTATTTTGTGTTTGGCACAAAATATTTTTGCCCAATCGCCTGTTATAAAAACAACTGTTGACAAAAATAATATTCTCATAGGCCAGCAAATAAATTATCGGGTATCCACATCAATGCCTGATAATACTTACAGGCTTGGTTGGTTTACAATGCCTGATAGTTTGGGTAATTTTATAACTATTACTAAAAATAAAATTGACTCAACTCCTTCCAACGGGAATTTAAATTTCAGCCAGGATATTGTAATAACAAGTTTTGATTCGGGACTGCAGGTAATTCCTCCATTAGCCCTTTCCGTATCTACCCTTGATGGAGATTCTACTTTTAATATTTATACCGATTCTATCCCTGTGAATGTGTCTTATTCGCCCACAGATAGCATTATGCCTTTTCACGATATAAAAACTATTATTGAAGTGAAAAAAACATTTCCATTGTGGGCATGGATATTAGCGGGAGTAGGAGTAGTTTTGTTAATAATTTGGATATTGTTCCTTCTGAAATTTTTCAAAAAGAAAAAAGATACTGTTGTTTTTGAATCCAAGTTGCCTCCGTATGATGAAGCTATGCAATCGTTATCTGATCTCGAAAAGGAAGATCTGGTTCAAAATAACCAGGTAAAAGAATTCCATTCAAGGTTGACCGAAATTTTTAAGCGTTACTTATCAAGGAAATCAAATTCGTATCAAATGCATCTTACTACTGATGAATTATTAATAGAATTAAACAATCTTGATTTATCAAAAGACAGTGTAGCAGCATTTGCCAATTGCCTTCGAATGGGTAATGCGGTAAAATTTGCTCAATATATTCCTCCTGCTTACGAAAATGAAAAATGTTTTTCCCAGACAAAGGAAATGATAGCAGCCATCAATAATATTGTAAATAAAACACCCGAAAATGATCTTTGATTATTTAAACAATATTTCTTTTGGGCAACCCTGGTTATTGCTGCTTTTTATCATCATTCCTTTATTGATTTATTGGAAATTCAGTAAAGGGAAAAAGCAGGTGGCCGCCATGGGTATTTCTTCTATAAAAGGATTATCTAATTCAAGATCATGGAAAAATACAGTTCAACAATTCCCTTTTATTTTCAGGTTGCTTGCTTTAAGTTGTATTATCGTTGCGCTGGCGCGTCCTCAAACAAAATATGATGAAACACAAACAGAAGGTGAAGGGATAGATATCATGTTATGTATAGATGTAAGCGGTAGTATGACCTCACAGGATTTTACACCTAACCGGATGGAAGCTGCCAAAAAAGTTGCTGAGGATTTTGTAAACAGCCGCCCTAATGACCGAATTGGCGTAGTAATATTTGCAGGCGAAAGTTTTACGCAATGCCCTCTCACTACTGATCATGCTGTATTAATATCCCAGATTTCACAAATAAGAAATGGATTATTAGAAGATGGAACTGCGATTGGATCCGGATTAGCAACTGCTGTAGATCGCCTGAGAAGCAGCAAAGCAAAAAGCAAAGTAATTATTCTGCTTACCGATGGAGTTAATAATGGAGGACTGATAGATCCTAATACGGCAATGGAAATTGCAAAAGCTTTTAAAATAAAAGTATATACGATAGGTGTAGGTACTGATGGTTATGCGCCCACTCCCGTAAGTACTCCCATGGGAATCGTAATGCAAAATGAAAAAGTATCCATTGACGAAAAGTTGCTTCAAAACATTGCCGCCCAAACAGGTGGGGAATATTTCAGGGCTACCGATAATAATAGCCTTGAAAATATTTATAAGCAAATAGATAAAATGGAAAAATCAAAATTAGAGATCACAACCTTTCATCGCTATTCCGAAAAATTTTATCCTTTTATATTTGCCGCAATGGCTTTACTTTTAATAGAAATTATTTTAAGATACACACTCTTTAAAAAGTTTCCCTAAGCTATCAGCTTTAAGCTATCAGTTATCAGCTATGAGGTATCAGTAAATAAATGAATAATTCAAATTTCTATTTAAACTAATCAACTATATAACCAATCAACTATATAACCTTCCTCATGAAAGCATTAGTTTACAAATCAACAGGAAGTTGGTATATAATTAAGAATGAAAAGGGAGAAGTATATAATGCCCGGATTAAAGGAAAATTTAAAATAGATGACATCACTTCTACTAATCCTATTGCAGTAGGAGATGTAGTAGAGGCAGATATTGAAGAAGGAGACGAATCAATTGTGATTTCCAAAATTTATGAAAGAACAAATTATATCACACGCCAATCGCCTCATAACAAACACCTGCACCATATAGTAGCCGCTAATCTCGATCAGAGTATTTTACTGGCAACATTAAAAGATCCCAAAACATCAGCCGGTTTTATGGATCGTTTTTTAGTGGCCTCGGAAGCGTATCATGTTCCAACTATTATTGTTTTTAACAAAACAGATCTTCATACAATAAAAGAAAAAGAAAAGTTTGAAAACCTAAAATCAATCTATGAAAGAATTGGTTATCCGGTTTATGCCATGAGCATCAATCAAAATTCAGGTATCAATGAAGTAAAGGAATTATTAAAAGATAAAACTACTTTACTCAGCGGCCATTCGGGCGTAGGCAAGTCTTCTTTTATCAATTCCATTCTGCCCGAAAATATTAGTAAAACTCAAGAAGTAAGCGAATGGAGCGGCAAAGGATTACATACTACCACATTTGCAGAAATGCTTGATCTTCCCTTTGGAGGAAAAATAATTGACACTCCGGGAATGAGAGAATTTGCCATGATGGATATAGAGCCTCACGAGCTTTCGCATTATTTTCCGGAGATGAAAGCGCTTATCAATAATTGCCGTTTCAATAATTGCATACATATTGAAGAGCCGGGCTGCGCCGTAAAAATAGCTGTAGAAGAAAATAAAATTTCTACTGAACGGTATCTCAGTTATTTGAATATCCTTGACAGTATTGATAATAAAAAATGGTAATTATTAAGAATTCAATTCACTACTTTGAATTATTTAAAAATTCTTCAATAGTTCCTCGTTTATTTCCCACATACTCTCCACCTCAACATCTCTTTTTGTAAATTTGCACCTATGCAGGAATATTTACAGGGATTGAATGATGCGCAACGCGAAGCAGTGCTTCATCGCGATGGGCCGATAATGATTGTAGCCGGAGCAGGAAGTGGAAAAACAAAAGTGTTGACTACCAGGATCGCTCATTTAATGGCTACGGGCGTAGATGCTTTTCAAATATTGGCACTCACTTTTACCAATAAAGCGGCGGCGGAAATGAAGGAAAGAGTAATTCATATTCTCGGAAATAATGAAGCAAGAAATCTTTATATAGGAACTTTTCACTCAGTTTTTGCACGGATATTAAGAGCCGAAGCAGATAAAATTGGTTACCCAAGAAACTTCACGATCTATGATACTGACGACTCGAAAAGTGTGGTGAAAACGGTGATAAAGGAAATGAACCTGGATGAAAAACATTATAAACCAAGTACGGTTTTTAATAGAATATCGGGTGCTAAAAATAGTTTGATCACCCCGGAAGAATATATCAACGATTATGGATTACAACAGGAAGATATGCGGGCCAATCGTCCCATGATCGGACAAATTTATACTGCTTATTGCAACCGTTGTTTCAAAAATGGTGCGATGGATTTTGATGATCTTTTATTGAAGTTTTATCAACTATTAAGCACACATCCGGAAAGTCTAAGTAAATACCAACGCAAGTTTAAATACATCATGATTGATGAGTACCAGGATACGAATACTTCTCAATATCAAATTATAAAATTGCTTGGCGCCATGCACGAAAATGTAGCTGTGGTCGGCGATGACGCACAAAGTATTTATAGTTTTCGCGGAGCGACCATAGAAAATATTTTGCAGTTTCAAAAAGATTATGATGAAGTAAAAGTGGTAATGCTTGAACAGAATTATCGAAGCTCTCAAAACATTCTTAACGTTGCCAATAATGTGATCGCCAACAATAAAGGGCAGATCCCTAAAAAATTATGGACCGTCAATGATGAGGGAGAAAAAATAAACCTGGTACGAACTGCTACAGATAATGATGAAGGTAAATATGTAGCTGATGCCATCCAGGAACAAAAACTGCGTAACCATTACCGCAACAGTGAATTCGCGATTCTTTATCGCACTAATGCACAAAGCCGAAGCTTTGAAGAAAGTCTTCGCCGGATGAATATCGCTTATCGTATTTATGGCGGTATCAGTTTTTATCAAAGAAAAGAGGTTAAAGATTTTTTAAGTTACCTGCGTGTGATCATGAATCCGAATGATGAGGAAGCGCTGAAAAGAATTATCAATTATCCGGCAAGAGGAATAGGAAAAACCTGTTTGGAAAAAGCCGTTCTTTTTGCAAACCAAAATAACATTTCTATGTGGAATGTGCTGGAACGCGCTGCTGAATTTGGTTACAGAGCTTCTACGCTTGAGATCATCAACAACTTTGTGATCATGATAAAAATGTTCCAGAGCGAATTGCAAAAGAAAAACGCTTATGATCTTGCGATCCTTGTAGGCAAGCAAACTGCAATAGTGAAAGACCTTTTCAATGATAAAACTACGGAGGGGCTCGCACGTTATGAAAACTTACAGGAGTTATTAAACTCAATAAAAGAATTTACAGAAACGCCTACAGATGATGGGGAATTGCTTGATAAAAGCCTGGGAAGTTATTTGCAACAAATTACTCTATTGACCGATGCCGACAATGATAAAGGAGAAAGCGATGTGGTAAAATTAATGACAATCCATGCAGCAAAAGGATTAGAATTTCCTGTAGTATTTGTTGGTGGGCTGGAAGAGACTTTGTTTCCAAATGCAATGGCAATCAATACACGCGAAGAATTAGAAGAAGAAAGAAGATTATTTTACGTAGCCATCACCCGGGCCAAAAAAAGATTATGGCTTACCTACTCCAACAACAGGTATCGTTTTGGAAACCTTACGCAAAATGATCCCAGCAGATTTATTGATGAGCTTCCTGATGATCGAATCGATAAATCTTTTGCCGGCGGGAACATGCGAAACAATCAAACCAATCATTGGAACGCTTTTGATAAAACTAAATATCAATTTAGCCCCGATAGAAAAGAAGCAAAACCTGAGAAACCGACTTACCTTGTTTCTACACCGGTTATAAAAATAAAAGAGCATATTCCTACTCCTGGATTTGCGCCAAGCGATACCAGTAATTTACAAACAGGGCAAAAAATTGAGCACCAAAAATTCGGTTTTGGAGAAGTAATAAAAATGGAAGGCGCAGCTCACAATCCTGTTGCTACTGTAAAGTTTGAAAACAATGGTGAGAAGAAGATTATGTTGAATTATGCCAAGTTGAGAATTGTGGAATAATGTTTACTGTATTTGATATTATTAACAATTATAAGAAATAGAATTTCATAATTGCATTTCATTAGTCAACTTCATCCTAAAGAACACAGAACTTAAAATACATACCTAAATACAATGCCAACTGCAAAGATTTTGTAGGGATAACCTGAGACGAAATAAATTGGCAGATTATAAGGCAACGTTCCCTGGAGGGCAATATTTATAGAATGATGAATTTCTAATCCTACTTCAGGGTTAAATGTGAATTTGATTAATGTTACAGGACTTTTCATTGTCGAAGTATAAGGATCATATATACGAGTTATCTGATAATTAAAAATAAAATCTAACCCTAACTGCAAAGCTGCATAAACCCTAATATTGGATTTTTTTACAAAAGTGTAGCCCGGCCCCAGTTTTGCACCCAACAATGTAGCATGGGTTTTATATCCTAATGCATTTGGCTGGCTAATATCCTCACCAAGGCTAATATTATTTTCAAGAACGCTGAAAGCAAGTGAGGGCTGAAAAAAGAGCTTACCAAAATTTCTTTGACTGTACAATCTCATTCCTATTTCTACGGAAGGCGCTAAAGATGTTTGGTGGCGGCCTTTGAACCCATAACCACCATTAAGAGTCCCATAGCCATAATCAATATTTGCAAAGTTGCCATGTACGCCAACACCTGCGAACTTTTCATTAGGATATTTGCTACGCTTTTTTTCAGTTGCATTTGCCTTATCATTAAAAATATTTGCAAAAAAATTAATCAGTGCATCCTCTTTATAAACAAGGCCATTTATTTTATCCATTTTATTTGCCGAGTTTATATCTTTCAATTGGCTAAGGATGTAAAGTTTATATCCATCATCAGCATGTACATTGCCATCATCATCTGCATACTGATAATATTCAAGCTCTTTCAGTGTATCATTTTTACTTAGAAAAAAATTGGTTCTTTTGCTATCAATAAATTTGTAAAGGGTATAATTCCTATACTGATATATCTTTCTTAGAAAGGCATTTATATGCTCAGTAGTTTTTACACTATCTTTTAAACCAGAAATATTAGTTACATCGTCGCTATTTATTATTCTTGCACCTGAGTAGCTTATATAAGTATCGGAGTTACCCACACTAAAACTTTTGCAATTAAGAGGAGTTAAAATGATGCGTTTACCTGAATTCTCATCAAAAGAAACCTCTTGTGGATTTTTTGACCATTCCTTATAGTTAGAAATCTTTCCATGAATTGTATCGCCGGAGTTTGTTATATAAATATCCTGGCAGGTAGCTGCAATTGTCACAAAAAATAGTATCCCGGTAAATAATAATTTTATCATAGCAATTTTTTATAAAGAAAGAGGATTTTTTTGGTTAAAGAAAAAATTTAAGAAACTTTTTATATGTATTTTAAATATATTTAGATATTCCCATATTTGAAATAGAGAGAATTTGTGATTTTAAAAAATTCCTTTTATTATATAGTAACCCAATGAATATTCCGTATTCCTATTTTACAAAACGATAGTTCAATAATCACTAAAATATATTGTATAAATTTGTTTTTTAACGAGCCGAAAAACATCTTCTCAGCCTAAATTATTAACTTTGCAGTAATAAATATTTTGTTATGATTAAAACAGGTAATACAGTAGTTAGTATTTATACTGAGTTGACTCCTAATCCGGAAACTATGAAGTTTGTAGCCAATAAACTGCTCTACCCGGGAAAAAGTGTTGATTTTCAGGATGAAGAAAGCGCTTCTTGTTCGCCTTTGGCTGTGCAATTATTTGCATTCCCATTTATAAAATCGGTTTTTATAGCAAGCAATTTTGTTACTCTTACAAAGACAGATGAAACTGAAGACTGGCAGGATGTAATTCCTTCTGTAAAACAGTTTTTGAAAGAATATCTCGAAGAAGGAAATGTTATAATTAATGAAGAAGAGCTTGCTGCCAGGAAAACCGAGAGCAGCAATATTGTGAGCGCAGACGATGGTGATGTAGTAAAAAGAATAAAAGAATTATTAGAAAATTATGTGAAACCCGCTGTAGAAATGGACGGGGGCGCTATACAATTTTTAAGTTACGATAATGGAAAGGTAAACCTGATGTTACAGGGTAGCTGCAGTGGCTGTCCTTCTTCAATGATTACCCTGAAAGCAGGAATTGAAGGAATGATGAAGCGTATGATCCCTGAGGTAAAGGAAGTAGTGGCTCAGTCAAAATAAAAAGAATTGATCTCCAATAAAGGGCGCAGTGGATTGCGTCCTTTTTTTTGTCAGAATAACTTTATTTTACATCATTTAACTTTTCTAAAGACAATCAGTCATAATACTTGTCGGATATTTGATTTTGAAGTTTTTAAAAAAAAGAAATATCCATAAAAAATATAGTTGTCCAAACAGTGATAATCTCACTATTAATAAAGTTATAAAAGGAAGATAAGATTGAAAATGATATCAAAATTTATTAAATTATTTGCCTGCGTTATCATTTTGAATTGCTTCTTTTATAGCACATCGTTTTCGCAGAAGGCAGATTCATCAATTACTTCAATAAAAAATTCTGACTCAACTGGTAATGCAAAACCAAAAATAAAGCAAGTGGATTTTCCTGATGTTGTAAGGAAATTCTTGAATATCAAAAAAAAATCTACTGACACCTCAAAAACAAGCACTCATTTTGCATTATTACCTGCTGCCGGTTATTCTCTCCAAACAGGATTTGCTGTTCTTCTTGCAGCTAATGGCACCTTTTATGCTTTTAAAAATCCGGTAGTAGACAGCCATATTTCTACACTTCTTACAAGCCTGACCTATTCCCAGTATAATCAGATCATTTTTCCGGTGCAAACGAGTTTATGGACTAAAAATGGCCTCTATAACATTATTTTTGACTGGAGATTTATGGCATACCCATCTACCACTTTTGGACTTGGTGGTAAAACCACCTTAAATGATGGATATACAATAGATTTTAATTATTTAAAGCTGCATGAATCTGTGATGCGAAAAATTTCAAATAATTTATTCGGGGGAGTTGGATTCTATTATGATGCCTTTTGGGATGTAAGGGAAATAGGGTTGGACTCAGGTGTAAAAACCAGTTTTGATAAATATGGATTTCAAAAACAGGTGCATGCTGTGGGCATTGCCGCACGACTCCAATACGATTCGAGGGATAATTCGGTAAACCCTTCTAAAGGTACCTACTTAAATGTTGTTTACAGGCCCAACAGAACATGGATGGGAAGTTCTAATAACTGGAATTCATTTCTGGCAGAATACAGGGGATATTTTCACCTTACTCCTACTACAAAAAATGTGTTGGCTATTTGGAGCTACAACTGGCTCACTTTAGGAAAAGGCAAGCCACCTTATCTGCTTTTGCCCAGTACGGGATGGGACGATTTTTTTAACACGGGGAGAGGATATATCCAGGGGAGATTCAGAGGAAAAGACATGGTTTATGCTGAAACAGAATACAGGTTTGGTATTAGTAAAAATGGCCTTTTTGGTGGAGTGTTTTTTGCAAACTCGCAATCTTTTTCTGAAAATCTAAACACGCAATTGCATTTGTTTACACCAGCTTTTGGCGCAGGAGCAAGAATAAAGTTCAATAAATTCACTGGGGCAAACCTTTGTATTGATTATGGCGTTGGGATAGATGGCTCCAAAGGATTTGCAGTAAATCTTGGCGAAGTTTTTTAATAATTTGTATCCCCGGAGTTTTAATACCAATTAAAATTCTGTGATAAATTATTTCATCTTCGGATAAGTTATATTTACAAATCCTAAATTGATATCATGGCAAAAGCAATAAAGGAACCTTTATTAATACCTGATGAGATTGTAATAAACAAAATCCTTTTGATAAGAGGAAAAAAGGTGATGATTGATAAAGATATCGCATCACTTTACGGAGTTACTACCAAAAGATTAAACGAACAGGTAAAGCGCAATAAAAAGAGATTTCCCAATGATTTTATGTTCCAGCTTTTGCAAGAAGAAAAGGATGAGGTGGTCGCAAATTGCGACCACCTTAAAAACTTAAAATATTCACCAAATTTGCCATTTGCTTTTACAGAACATGGAGCAGTTATGTAAGCAAGTGTTTTAAATAGTGATAGAGCGATAGAAGTAAATATACAAATAGTGAGAATATTTACACAAATACGGGAAATGTTATCAACAAATAAAGATATTTTATTGAAGTTAGAAATATTAGAAAAGAAGGCAACCGGAAATGATGCGGATATACAGATGATTTTTGAAGCATTAAAAAAATTGCTCAATCCACAACAGGAACCACGTCCCCGAATAGGCTTTAAACCCTAAACTCTGACAATTGAAAATAATTCCTAATTTTCGCGGTTTCAATCTTTTTGTCGAACTCAAATCTTCAAGGTGAATATTTCAGAAATCTACAACCAATTTATAACAGGAATTCAACAAACTACCTCTATTGAATTTGTTGCGGTAATATCGGGAATTACAAGCGTTTTGTTTTCACGAAAAGAAAATATATGGGTTTATCCTACAGGATTGATTGGCACTATCCTTTATGTGTACATTAGTTTTAAAGGAAGTTTATTGGGCGAAGCGAGTGTAAATTTATATTATACTATTATGAGTATTTACGGTTGGATATTGTGGGCAAAAAGGAATCAGCAGCAAGAGCACATTGTAAATATTACCTGGAGCAACAAAAAAGAATGGATGTACGAATTGTTATTTTGTGCTTCCTTTTATATCGTAATATTTTATGCGCTTTCTTATTTAAAAAAAGACTTTGCACCTGGTGCTATTCCTTGGGCTGACGCCTTTGCCAGTTCCACAGCTTTTACAGGAATGTGGCTTATGGCAAGAAAAAAAGTGGAAAGCTGGTATTGGTGGATTGCAACTAATATCGCATCTATCCCATTATATTTTATCAAGCATTATGTATTTACAAGTGTTTATTACCTGATACTTTTGATAATGGCCGTTTGGGGATTGGTTGAATGGAAGAGACGCGCCAATGAATACTTATTAAAAACAGAAGAAATACCTGAATGGAAGCAATAAAAGAAATTGTAGTAATAGGACCTGAATCAACAGGGAAAAGCACCTTATGTGAAAAACTTGCTTCACATTATAACACTTTATGGGTACCGGAATACGCAAGAGAATATTTAGAAAAAAATGGCGTGGAATATAATTATGATGATTTGCTTACGATTGCAAAAGGGCAGCTAGAATCGGAGGAAGGTATAAGGTACCAGGTATCAGGAAAAAGCAATCAATCAGCAATCAGCAGTCAGCAATTAGATTCAAACTCACCATTCACCTCTCACTACTCACTTCTTTTCATAGACACTGACCTCTACGTAATAAAAGTGTGGGCAGAATTTGTATTTAATAAATGCCAGAAGTGGATACTTAATCGCATTGCAGAAAGAAAATACGATTTGTATTTATTATGCGATGTTGACTTGCCCTGGGTAGAAGATGAATTAAGGGAATATCCTGATAAAAAGACAAGGGAGAAATTATTTCTTTTTTATAAAGAACTTATGGTAAATCAATCCACACCCTGGTGTACTATTTCGGGGAATTATGAAGAAAGATTTGAGAAAGCCGTAGCATTTATTGAAGCGTCAATTGCATAAAGAATTCCTCTGTAATTATTTTCCCGTCTTTTACTTTATAAACACACATTTCTGACATTGTTGAGCGCTCTTTTCCTTTTATGGTAGAATCCACATTTAATGAAAGCGCTATCACATTTCCTGCAACTAAAGGATCAGAGACATTACATCCATGGGTTGTTTCCACCATAGACTCAACTTTTTTTCCCTTTTCTAAAATAGCTACTAATCCTTTTGTTTCTTTTTCAAAACCGGTGATGCTTCCGGCTGCAAAGTTTGGCAACGCGATGGGCAATTTGTGAAACTGTCATGATTTTAGACGATGATGCCATAACTTAAATTTTTAAAAAAAGTACAAAATCCTTACCAAAAAAATTATAGTAAAAACCAGAATCTTATTCTTTCACTTTTTCTTAAAATACCAAAAGCACCTCAAAAAAATATCATTTGTCATGGCGTTTTTTCACTATGAACCTATCTGCTTTAAAATCAGCCTGGCTAAACTGCCATCCATTAAAATATAAAAAATTAAGCATGAAAGAATAAGATTGCGTTGCAAACATTAATGGTTCCCCTTTCTCATCTGTGACTCTTGTCTTTTCCCTGGTTATTGATTGCCCGTAATCAAAGAACGATCTCCTCCTGGACCTCCAATCAAATACAGCATATTCAGCATTAAGGCTATCCATTCTTATTCCATCAACGTAACCGAAAGTTTGTGAATTTGTAACAGCGGGATGGCTTGTATTGCTTTGTGAAAATACCAGCACGGGCTGGCAAAGAAAACAAAAAAATAAAAGTTTTTTCATGTTGGGTATAATAAAAAATTAAAAAGTAGATGAATAAAAAGTACGTACACAAATCTATGAATAAGAATTCGAGATCTGTTTTCATTAATATAAAACAATAATTACCTAATCTGCAACTTCAGCAATTAATACACTTGATTCTGCACAAAAATTTTCTTTCTGCAAGGAGAATTTTCTAAACAATTCGAATTATTATTGATATTTTTAATCTTAATTTAAAACTAAAAACCAATTCTTATGGACCAATCAACAATCATTATTAAAGATTCCAGTGCAAACCCTGCACCGCTGGGGCTTCTCGCATTCGGAATGACTACTGTCTTACTGAATCTGCATAACGCGGGAATTTTTGAAATGAATTCGATGATTCTTGCAATGGGAATTTTTTATGGCGGCATTGCACAAATAATCGCGGGAATAATGGAATCGAAAAAGAACAATACTTTCGGATTCGTGGCATTTATTTCTTATGGTTCTTTTTGGCTTACATTGGTTGCGTTAATAGTAATGCCCAAATTAGGATGGATAGCTGCAGCCTCAGAATCCGGCATGGTGGCTTATCTTGTAATGTGGGGAATATTTACAGGGCTCTTATTCATTGGTACTCTCCGCATCAGTAAATCTCTGCAGTTTATATTTGCCACTTTGACCATCTTATTTTTTTTGTTGGCCCTTGGTGAATCAACGGGAAACGAAAGTTTAAAAACTTTCACAGGTTATGAAGGAATTATTTGCGGAGCTTCCGCAATTTACACAGGAGCCGGAGCGCTGTTGAATGAAATTTATGGCAGGACCGTGTTTCCATTGGGACCCGTTGCTAAAAAATAGTCCCGATTTATTTCTAACTATTTTTTGCCAGGCAAATTATTAATTATTGCTCATTCGCCTGAAAAGGAAAGGTTTTATAGTAAACAAACAAATTCAATAGATTTCAAACCATAGAAAAGGAATCACACTTTAAATAAATATTTTCTCCGCTTTTAAAATACTTTCAGGTTTTCCAACGTCTATAAATTTTGAACTACTATGATCAAAAGCAGTTATAGCATCTGTTTTAGCCAACTCGAGATAAACATCTACCATAGAGAATTTTCCGGTCATTTTAATTAACGGAAATATTTTTGGTGAAATGATATGAACACCACTAAATGCTTTTTCTGTGTATTTTCCTGGTTCTCTGCTAATTTTCCGGTCGCCTGTCCTTTCATTTTTCCATCCGCACAAATGATCAAATTCATCAAACAAAAAATAACGGGAAGTAAAACGGGAAGTAACGGCAAGCGTGGCGAGAGGATTATCTTTTTTATGTTGGTTGATCATTTCCTGCAGATTCATGTCAGTTAAAATGTCAACATTGATTACCACAAAAGGAGCTTTTTCAGTTTCAAAAAACCAGGCTGCTTTTTTTATCCCCCCACCCGTTTCCAGCACTTCTTTTGTTTCATCAGAAATAAAAATTTGGCTTCCAAATCCATTGTTTGATGTTATCAATTCTATGATCTGACTGGCAAAATGATGCACATTTATAATTACCTCCTTTATTCCAAAAGATGCGAGGTACTCAATATTTCTTTGTAAAAGAGTTTTCCCATTTACCATCGCCAAAGCTTTAGGATGCTTATCCGTAAATGGTTTCAGGCGTGTGCCAAGACCTGCGGCAAGTATCATTGCTTTCATTTATAAAAATTTTGATAAAAGAAATAGTAAAGAAACCAACATTAATTTTTTTACAGTAAACCCACTAATAATTCAATTTTTTGTTTGTCGTTGAAATATTTTTAAAATCCTTTTTTCTCATGAATATCCTGTTCAATATGGTTCAATTCAATTTTTATTTTGAATTTATTTCTTAAATACCTGATGAGAGCATCTGCCGCATATACGCTTCGATGTTGACCACCGGTACAACCAAAACTGATCGTTAAAGATTCAAAATTTCTTTTGAGATAATCTTCAACAGAAATATCAACTATGTTATAAACACCGTTCAAAAATTCAGCCATATTTGTTTGTTGCTCTAGGAAATCCATCACAGGTTTATCTCTACCAGTCAGTGTTTTAAATTCTTCAAAACGTCCCGGATTCAATAATCCCCTGCAATCGAAAACGAAACCACCACCATTGGTACTTCTATCTTTCGGGTATCCCGTTTTTAAATATGAAAAACTATTGATGGTAACAATCAATGGCGTTAAATCGTTTGCCTGGATAGGTTTGAAGCGATTGATTATTTCATCATTTACAATCAGGCTAAGAATGCGCTCATATTCGGGTAAAGCTATTCCCATCTTTTTATTCGCAAAAAACCATTTTATGTTAGTAAGTGCAAGAGGTATACTTGTTAAGAATTGCGCTTTCCTTTCAAAAAGTCCCCTGAATCCATAAGCTCCTAAAACCTGCATCAGCCTTATTAATACATATCCGTTGTATTGGCTTGAAAAACGAGTCCTGTCAATTGGTTTGTTTAAAATCTCGCTTATACAATCCATATAATATTCCAACAAAGTATTTTTCCAATCATCAGAAAGATTAGCGCGCGCCTGCCATAACAAAGAAGCTACATCATATTGTAAAGCGCCTTTCATACCTCCCTGGTAATCTATAAAATTCACTTCCTCATTTTGAATATAGATATTCCTGCTTTGGAAATCCCGAAGCATAAAATATTTATATTCAACATGAGCGAGATAAGTGCTCAGGGCTTCAAAATCGTCAATGAGTTTTTCTTTATCATAAGGGATTTTCAGCGTATCTAAAAAATAATATTTAAAATACAAAAGGTCGCTCAAGATGGCTTGTTTACCAAATTCTTTGGAGGTGAGACAATAGGAATCATCAAGGTTTTGAATCCCTTTGATCTGTAGAAAAGCAAGTGATTTTAAACTTTTTTTAAATAGCTCATATACATAGTTGTCCTGGCCATATTTCTCCAGCTCATTTAAAAGAGAGATTCTTCCAAAGTCCTGCTGAATATACATTCTATCATCATCTGATGTAAAATATATTTTTGGAACTGGCGCATTTATTTTTAAAAAATGTTCGGTAAAATATAAAAAGGTAGTGCTCTCTCTCAGGTTTTCATTATAGGTAGCGATGAATGAATTTTTTTCAGTTTCTATGCGAAAATAAATTCTATCGCCTCCTGATTTAGGCAATTTTTCAAAGTTCCGGATTGACTCCCCGGTACAACTTTCAAAGAAAGCTTTGATATTATCTGAAACTTGCTGCATGTAAAAAGATTATTGGTAAAAATAATGGATTTTGCAAAAGGAAATCCGGAAATGGAAAAGTTAATTATTACATCTGTTACAATAGATATAGCATGGTTGGAAGTAAATTTTCATTTTGTAAAATACAACCTTGCAAAAATTTAAAAGCATTATACAAAATTACCTACATTTGAAAAATGTTTAAACATGAAACATTAAATGTTTATTCAGAATTTCCAAATGATCCTACCTTATCAAATCGAAACAACCCGCTATCACATTTTATATTTTTGTAAAAATTAAATACCAATTATAATTCATTGTAAACAATCAATCGAAGTAAAAAAGATTTTAAGTAAATAAAATTAAGTATCAAAAATGAAACTCCATTCCAAACATTTTAAGTGGATTATTATATTACTGGTTTTTACAGGTACCATTTATTCATGCGACAATCATCGCGATGCCGCAGATATGACGCAATTAATGGCTAAAAATGAAATAGTTAATAAACTACATAAAGTAAATTCCTTTGATATTACAGGATTTAAAGAAGAAACGATTCATAACCCTCCTGATACCAATTTTAAAAAAGTGATCAGGTATGTTTTGTATATTACTTATGTTGATTCCAATAAAATATTACAGAATAAAAAGGGGATTGTGCTTTTTACTCCTGATGGAAAATCAATTATTAATTCTGAAATAACCGACAGATAGGCTTTATAAATCCAATAAATTTTTTTACAAAATGACTTTATTAAAGAAAAGGTTTTTATCCTTAGATGTATTCAGGGGAATGACCATTTGTTTTATGATCATCGTAAATACGTCAGGAAGTGGTGCTGTACCCTATTTTCCTCTTTCTCACGCTGCCTGGCATGGCTTTACGCCCACCGATCTTGTATTTCCATCTTTTTTATTCGCGGTGGGAAACGCAATGAGTTTTTCCCTGGATAAATACAGGCAAATCAGTAATTCAGCTTTTCTAACTAAAATAATTAAGAGAACTATTTTGATTTTTCTATTGGGTTTTTTAATGTACTGGTTTCCTTTCTTCCGATTGGATGCAGCAGGACATATTATTGCTGCTCCCTTAAGCGATACCCGTATTATGGGTGTGTTGCAGAGGATCGCATTGTGTTATTTTTTTGGATCTTTAATGGTTTATTATTTATCTGCCAAAAATGTAATGATAGTAAGTGTTTTATTGTTAATAGGCTATTGGATTATTTTACTCGTATTTGGTAATCATTCGCAGCCCTTCAGCCTGTTGGGTAATGCTGAATTACGTCTTGATAAATTTTTAATGGGCAACAATCACATGTATCATGGAGAGCAAATCCCTTTCGATCCTGAAGGATGGTTAAGTACGATGCCTGCAATTGTAAATGTGGTGATAGGATATTTTGCAGGAAGATATATACAGAAGAAAGATAAAAGCTTTGAATGTCTTGCTAAATTAATGCTCGTTGGATCTTTACTGATTTTTATTGCAATATGCTGGAACCTTGTATTTCCAATTAATAAAAGAATATGGACCAGTTCCTTTGTATTGGTTACTTCAGGCCTTGATTTGATTATTATTTCCGCTCTCATTTATGTCCTTGAAATTAAAAAATGGAATCAGGTTCGATGGAATCATTTTTTTGAGATCTTCGGAAGGAACCCGCTTTTTATATACATTCTTTCGGAGTTATTAGTGGTAATTCTTTTTATGATCATGGTAAGCCCCCACGAAAATTTATTCGATTATGTTAACAGGGTCTTTTTCCAGGTAATAGCTCCTGGCTCTTTAGGTTCATTTTTATTTGCTATCTGTTATATGCTCGTTTGCTGGTGTATTGGTTGGTGGCTTAATAAGAGAAAGATTTATGTAAGAGTTTGATAAAAAAGTCCGGAGCTTTTCTTTTCAAAAGAAAACCAGTATGACATGGTCTGAAATTGTAGTGACCCTATTAGAAATAAATATGGGTTTATGGCGCGATAAGAAAAAAATTCTTTGATTAGAAAAACAAACTATATTCTTTGGGCCGAAAGTCTTGCAGTTTCTCTGAAAATATGAATACTTTTCCCCCAATAAGATGCCTTCCTGGACAATTGCATCATTTTGGAAATATCATCATCTATTTCATCATAAAATAGTAGCTCGATTGGTTGACGTGTCTTCTTAATAAAAATGCATTTTAAAATGATCCTGCTGATTAGCCCGGTATCAATGCTCCTTTGTTTTATCAAACGACAGGTCGAAATGTCTTTAAGTTTAATAAGATGAAATACTCCGGGCATCGTGCTTCTATCCAGAAAACCCAATTTCGAATTCAACCTGTCAATGCCAATTATATATTTATGAATTACTTCTTTCCTATCAATGGTAAGTCTATTCCTAATTGCAAAATTTTCAAAATTATTAATCAATTTTTTATATTCTTTTTTCTTCTTTTCTTCCTTTATCAATGACACTATTATTCCAACAAGAAAAAGAGCAATTATAAAAAAACCAATTATATAAAAAATAGAATTCATAGCAAATAATTTTAATGATCTTTAATGACAGATAGAAGTGAATTATCCACTTCTACAATCTTAAAATATTTTCTGCCTGAAGGAACTTCCCAACTTACCTTCTGACCTTTTCTGAAACCAAGCAGCGCAGTTCCTACCGGGGCCAGCACAGACACTTTCTTTTGTTTAATATCTGCATTTTGTGGCAATACAATAGTAATTGCCAAATCGCGCTTTGTGCCCATGTCTTTAATGACTACTTTCGAATCAAGCCTCACTACATCTACCGGAAAATCTTCTTCTTCCAGAATTTGAGCTTTGTTGATTTCTTCATATAATTTTCTGAAATTTTCCTTTTCGTTTACCTTCATTCCATGCAGGTTTTTGACGTATCCATTTAAAATTTCAAAGTCGTTTTTTAAAAGTAATACCGGGTTTTCATTTACTGTAATTGTTGAGTTTGTCATGATAATTTAATTTTAAAAGTTATTATTTTAGGTTATTAATAAAGTATTTATCAGAAGATCTCTGCTAAAGAATCAAAAAAGTAATTAAAATAGATTTGATGTAAAAAGCGATGAAATCCCCGTAATAAGTTTTAAATATTATACGGGGAAAAAGCTTCTAAGACAGTAAGCTTTGAATGAGGCATTTTATATGCAATATCAATATACTTACAAGCTGGAGCAGTAATAATTGCGTCGCCCAAAAAATGATTTTGTATATGTAATAATTTTTGCACTGTGGTGAAAGTACATAAATAATAGAAATAAGAAAGTTAAAGAAAGGGGGAAATTATTTACCTGAGAATCAATATTAGAATAGAAAAACTGAGATCGAAAAAGCTGAATGGAAATTGAGAAGTAAATTATGCAATAAAAATCTTATAAAAATTTTATAAAATAGATTCCAGCTCTTTCAGATGATGAATGGTATAAGTAGGTTCTTCGCAACAAACTGCATTAATATGATTTACAAAAATAGAATCCATTCCTGCATTTTTTGCTCCCAGGATGTCAGCATTCAGATTATCGCCGATCATAATGCTTTCTTCCATTTTCCCTTTCGCTTTTTTCAATGCATATTCGAAGATTTCTTTTTTGGGTTTCACAGAATTGGAAATTTCGGAAGTAACTATACTCTTAAAATAGTTAGTGAGATTAGCGCTCTCCAATTTAATTCTTTGGGTTTTTTCAAATCCATTGGTGAGGAGATGAAGAGAATAATTCTTTTGGGTGAGGTAATCTAATATTTCATAAGTGTATTCAAACACTTTCTTTTTTGTAGGAAGTATTTCCAGAAAATATTCACTCATGTCTTTTGACAGTTTTTCATCTGCTATTTGAAAATCAAGTAAAGTGCGCCACATTCTTTTCCATTTCAATTCTTCTACAGTAATATACCCCTTTTCAAAACGATTCCATAAAGTAGCATTATGATTGAGATAAATCAAATAAAATTCATTGAAAGTACCGATGGCTTTTGACTCAAGTTTGAAATGTTGATATAGCTCTGTGAGCGACTCCTGTGCGTTGGCATCAAAATCCCAAAGAGTATGATCAAGGTCAAAAAAGAGATGTTGATATTTCACCGGATTATGTTTAATAATGTCAGGTTTAGATTTTAGATTTGCCAATAAGTAAAAAAACGAATTAAATTGACAAATATTGTAATATCTGGCGCCAGCAAAGGTATAGGAAAAGCCATTGCAGAAAAATTTGCAGCCGCGAAAAATAACATTTTCATTTGTTCAAGAAATGAACATGAGCTAACTGCTACAACAAAAGATCTCAATAAAAAATATGGTAACCAGGTTCGATCTTTTGCTGCCGACCTTACTCAAAAAAATGATGTTTTAAAATTTGCTGCTTGGATCCTGGATAAATGTGAAAATGTGGATGTGTTAGTCAATAATGCCGGCGACTTTATTCCAGGAAGCATTTTTAATGAAGAAGAAGGAACTTTGGAAAAAATGATCTCAGTTAATTTGTTCAGCGCTTATTATCTCACGCGTGCTTTACTTCCCGAAATGATGAAAAATAAATCAGGGCATATTTTTAACATGAGTTCTATTGCTTCGCTAAGCGCATACCATAATGGTGGTTCGTATAGTATCAGCAAATACGCGCTAATGGGTTTCAGTAAAAACCTGAGAGAAGAAATGAAATCATTTAATATAAAAGTAACCACAGTTTATCCGGGCGCTGTTTATACCTCTTCATGGAAAGATTCCGGTGTGCTTCCACAAAGAATCATGGAAGCAGATGATATTGCCAATATGGTTTATGCAGCTTCTTTACTTTCTTCGCAGGCATGTGTGGAAGATATTGTGATAAGGCCCATATTAGGCGATCTACCTTAATGTATTTTTAACAACTGCTTATTCTATTAACCTTTTTTTAAATTCAATTACAAGTATTTTTGTAACTCATCTTTAGCTGAAGAAATGGTTACATTTTTACGATCCGGTTTCAATAAAATACTTGTTCATTTAATTTTTCTTACAGCAATTTTAATTGGGAACAATTGTTTTGCCCAGGTCAAATTTTCTGTTGTTTGCCCTAAAACAATTGGTAAAAATGATTTACTCCAGATCCAGTTCAAGGTAGAAAACGGTTCTAATGTTGAAAATATTATTCCACCAAATTTTAAGAATTTTAATATTGTAAGCGGCCCTAACCAGGAAAGCAGCACCAGTAATATTAATGGACAGGTTAGCCAATATGTAGCTATGGGTTATTCTTTACAACCAAAATCTGTAGGAACCTTTACCATAGGGCCGGCCAAAGCGATTGTGGATGGAAAAGATTACGAGAGTAGTCCGGTAACTATTAAAGTGACTAATGCTTCTACGTCGCCGCAGAATAGTAATTCTAATAATTCTGCCAATGCCTTGCCGGGTTTCCCTTCATTACCTAATTTTAATTTTGATTTACCTACTGCACCGGTTACACATCAGTTTGATGATTATATTTTAAAGCCCGGAGAAAACGTAGCTGAGAAAACTCAAAAAAATCTTTTTATAAAGTTAGATGTAAGTAAAACAAGTTGTTACGTTGGAGAACCTATTGTAGCCTCATTTAAACTTTACACACGTCTTCATTCTGAAACAACTGTTACAGATGCTCCTTCTTTTAATGGATTTTCTGTTAATGACCTTCCTGTAAGTAATGATGCCAGCATGGAAAAATATAATGGCCGCATGTACAATGTTTATACTTTGAGAAAAGTAGAATTGTATCCATTGCAACCAGGTCAGGTTACACTTGATCCTGTTATAGCTGATAACAAAGTAACTTTCATAAAATCTCAATACGCCAATTCTCAAAACAATGATGATTTTTTTGGTATGCTTGAGAATTTTGGCGATGCGGGTATCCCTGCAGACGGACTGGTAGAAAAAAATATTACTTTAAAGACACCAACTGTTACTATTACAATAAAGCCATTGCCAGTGAAAGACAAGCCTTCTAATTTCAGAGGGGCTGTAGGTGATTTTACTATTTCGTCATCATTAGCAAAAAATAATATTACTACAGATGACGCAGGAAATTTGAAAATTACAATAAGTGGAAAAGGAAATATTCAATTGATAAATGCGCCCGTCATTAATTGGCCGGTGGGCATTGATGGTTATGATGCACAGATAAAAGATAATGTAGATAAATCACAGGTTCCCATGCAGGGAAATAAAGTATTCTCCTTTCCTTTTACTGTCTCAAAACCGGGAAATTATAAAATTGATTCTATTGCATTATCCTATTTTGATCCTGAAACCGTTACTTATAAAACAATACATGCTTCTACGTTGGAGATCCAGGTAGACAAAGGAACCGGAGTTTCTAAAAATTCTTACGCAAAAAATTCAGGTAACAATGAAGAGAGCAACCACGAATTGTTGTCAAAAAGAACAGAATTCATAGGGGGTATTGTATTAATACTTGGAATTATTTTATTGATTATTTTGAGTATCATCAAGAAAAATAAAAATAAAGATCTTTTGGAAACAAAAATTAAACTGGATGATCTGAAAAATGAAAAGGAAGAAAAGGAAAAGGAATTTAAAATTCCGGAAAACCCTTTACTGAAAGCACATGAAAAACTGGTAGCCCATGATAGCAAAGCATTCTTTTATACACTTGATTCTTCTTTAAAAAATTATTTGGCTGCAAAATTTAAGGTACCTGCGAATGAACTTACCAAAAGAAGATTGACTGAAGAATTGGATAAGTGTAATGTAAGCCTTAATACTTCTCTGATGCTTACCTCACTTCTGGATGAAGTAGAAATTAATTTATATGCGCCACCTGGCAATACCAATCACCTGAATGCCGTTTTTGAAAAAGCGTCTGAAGTAGTATCACTCCTGGAAAAACAAGTTTGTATTTAAGGGAAAAGAAATAAGAAATAATTAAGTGAAGAATTGAATACTCCTAACGTGCACTATGCCCAAATGGCTCCTCCTGTGACAGCAAATGAACAAATATTCAATATTCCCGTTTCCGGAAAAAAAAGAAAAACGTTTTAATTTAAAACATTAGTGAACTTGTACCCGATGCCTCTTACCGAATGAAAATATTTTGGATTGCGGCTATCATCTTCAAAATACTTTCTGAAATTTAAAATAAAATTATCAACTGTGCGGGTAGTAGGATATACATTGTAGCCCCATACAGATTGTAAAATTTTTTCGCGGGTAACTACTTCGTTTTTATTTTCGATCAGCAATTTCAGCAGCATTATCTCTTTCTTGGTAAGGGCGATTGATATGCCGGTTTTGTTGGTGCATTCCAAAGATTTAAAATTGATTATATTTTTACCAAAATTATATTCTTCAGCTACTGGCTCTTTAGCCGAAATCTTTTTGCTTTTATTAATTAACATTCTGACTCTTATCAATAACTCTTCCAGGCTGAATGGTTTGGTTACATAATCATCAGCGCCCTTTTTGAGCCCCAATACTCTATCAGCACTTTGATTCTTGGCGCTCAACATAAGAATTGGAATTTCACTATTGCTTAATCTTATATTTTCACACACCGCGATCCCATCTATTTCCGGAAGCATTACATCCAGAATAATGAGATCGAAATATTCATTTTGAAGAGCTTTCAACGCTTCTACACCGTTGTAAGCCGAGGCAACATTATACCCTTCTATTTCAAAATTTAATTTCAAGGTGTCCTGTAAATTTTCTTCATCTTCTACGAGCAAGATGGAAAGTTTTCTTGATTGCATAATTAAAATGATTAATGATTATTAATTTTTAGGAATTTTAAACCGCATTTCAAAAATACATCCACGTGGAATATTATTTCTCATACTTATTTCTCCGTGATGTTGCTTTACAATTTCTTTCGTAAGGTAAAGACCTAAGCCTGTTCCTTTGGTTTGCATTTGCGCCCCCCTGAAATATTTTTCAAAAATTCTTCCTTTTTCCTGTATCGTAATTCCTCTCCCTTCATCTATCACCTGTAGTATGATCTTCCGGTTATTCTGAAATACTTTTATCAAAACTACATCGTCTTTTCCTGAATATTTAATTGCATTGTCTAAAAGATTGTTAATGGCAAGTTGTAATAAAAGCTTGTCACCGGTAATAATAATACCATCTTTTAGGTCCGCTTCTATTTTTCTTTCAGGGAAACGGCTCATGAGATCTTCGGCGCAATCATTGGCAAAAGTGGCAAAATCAAATTTTTCATTGGTAAGTTTATAGCCACCGAAGTCTATTTGGTTCACCAAAAGCATATTATTACACAATGCATTGAGACGGTCGGCTTCCTCAATGGTATTTTGTATCAATTTATTCAGTTGAACAGAATTGAGTCTCCTCATTTGCATAGTTTCCAGGTTGAGTTTGGTAACTGCAATGGGAGTTTTCAATTCATGTGTCAGCGCCATCATAAAATTTTGCTGCTGGAGTGATTGTGTCAGTTGTTTCCTTACAAGCCTGAAAATAAGTATAGCTCCCGCTAATATCAGCAGGAGAAAGGTAATACCTTCGCTGTAGTATTGAATGGTTTTTCTTTCTTTTTCCCTTTCTATTCTTTTTTCGATTTTCACATTTTGTACTCCAGTGGCATCTATCGTTCTGGTTTCATAGAAATATAGTTGTGTATTTTGTTTGTTGAGGGTAACGAACCAAAAAGTAAAGGCAGCGAGAATATAAGCCAGCAAAAACCAGTAAAAAATATAAATATTGCGGAGGGATTTTACTTTAAATTTATTTTTAAGAATTGGATAAGACATAAATTAAGTATTTGAGAGAAGAGCCCGTATACACAATAGAGATATAGGACAGACTCGATCTACATTTTTATCTTTTCAATACGAACCCCAATATTTAATATATATTTCAAAGGATTTTCGCGCATGATCTGAGCAATGGAAAAAGTATAATCACCGGGTTTTTTAAAAGAAAGAGGTCCGGGAGTAATATTTTTTCTTACTTCAAATATATCGTCCGTTCCGGTGCCATCCCAGCCTTGTGAATCGTTGGCCAATACCAGGTTTATATTTTGATAATGCATGGAATCGCCAGGGGAATCGGAACCTACCCTAAGCCAAATATTATTGTAATTATACAAATCAGTATGTCGCAAAATAATATATACATTATAAAGGGAAGTAGTATCACTGATATGAAAAGTAAATGTGGGTACGTCAGTGTAATACCATTGCTGCGATGGGATAGTAGACTGCTTTTCAAAAAGATCAATCTTTATGCAGGAAAAAAAAGTGACGGAAAAAATTAGTATAAAAAAAAGTTTTTTCAAGATGATTTTTTTACAAACATAATTTGTTTTCATTGAGATAGTAAATCTACAAAATATTGAAAGTCTGTTCTTTTATTTTCTCAAGTTCATCTTTCATAAGCACTACGCATTTTTGTATATCTGCATCATAAGCCTTTGAACCGGTTGTATTAATTTCGCGGCCAATTTCCTGAACCACAAAAGAAAGTTTTTTTCCCTTTGCTCCTTCGGAGTCGTTGAGGATGGACATAAGATATTCGCAATGGTTTTTCAGTCTTACCTGCTCTTCCCGGATATCTATTTTTTCAATGTAATAGATCAGTTCCTGCTCAAGCCGGTTTGTATCATAATTTTCTTTCCCCACATTTTCTTCAAGAAGTTTTACTAATTCATTCTTCATACTTTTTCTTCTTTGAGGTTCCAGCTTTAATATTTCCTCTTCCTGGTTATTAATATTTTTTATGCGAAGCTGCAACTCTGTCTTCAGTGATTTCCCTTCTTCTATTCTATGAGTATCCAGTTCTTGTAAAGCAGCTTCAATTACGCTTTTCAAATGATTCCAGTCATCTACATTCAGCACCTCATTACTCGGCGATACTACTTCAGGCAATCTTAATAAAGCAGCCAGAACAGCATTGGTGTCAATAGATAATTCTGACGCAAGTACTTCAATTTGCCGGTAATAAGATTTAATAAGATCCGTGTTAATAACAACTGGTTTGGTAGCACCATTTTGTTTGATCACTATCAGGCATTCAATGGTGCCACGTAACAAATACTCTTGTATTAAATTTCTTATATCAAATTCATACGTTTTCAGAATTGGAGGAATCTTTAAATTGATATCAAGTTGTTTTCCATTGAGTGACTTTATTTCTACCAAATATGTTTTATCATCCATGGTTTGCTCTGCTCTTCCAAAGCCTGTCATTGATTTAAGCATCTTAATTTACTTTTTTTGAATTTTGAGCAAGTTATACAATTCTTCCTGAGATATTTCTTTCATTTTCCCTGAATGTAAATTTGCTAATGTAATATTTTCTATCCTACGCCTTATTAATCTTAAAGTAGGGTGTCCAACTCCGGCAGTCATTTTTCTCACTTGCCTGTTTTTACCTTCTGTTAAAATTATTTTAATCCAGCTATCCGGAATGGATTTTCTGAAACGTATAGAAGGATTTCTTTTATTTACTGATGGGGGAGATGAAAATTTTTCAGCGCTGCATTTTTTTGTTCGCACCATTTCACCATTAATATTAATTAAGATTCCTTGCTTTAATTTATCAATAGCCTCCTGCGTAATTTCTCCTTCCACCTGAACCCAATATTCTCTTTCATGCCCGCGAAGCGGATCCAATAAAAAGTGATTCAATTTTTTATCGTCGGTTAAGATAAGTAATCCCTCGCTATCATAGTCTAAACGTCCCACGGGGTATACGTTTGAGGGGACGTTAAAAAAATTCTTCAATGTTTGTTTTCCATCAGAAAGAGAAAATTGAGAAAGTACATTGAAAGGTTTGTTCGCAATAAAATAATGATTCAAAATAATTATTTAAAAAGATTGCTGATTATTTTATCAAATGTTCATTCATAAAAAATAATAAAGCCCGTCAGAAAATGCACGGGCTTTGTTATATGGATGGGTTAGTAAGTACAGGAAAAAAGTTTCCTTACACAATATTAAAAATAATTTTTGCTAACTAAAAAAATATTTACGATTTTTTTATCAACATTTTAAAATCATCTGTGGATAAAGTTAAGAAAATGATTCATCAGATATTTGCTTTTATTTTTAATTTTTTGAGAAAATCAAATCTTTAGGGTTTTTAAATTCCTGTTTTGGAATTGGGAAAAAACTTTTTTAATTTGATTCACTCCTTAATAAATGTATTTTTCAATTTTTTATTGTCTTTGATTTAAATATTTTTTTTAATCTGCTTTTGGCTCCTTCCTCAATCATATTAGTTGCATACAAAAATCAAAACTTACCTTTGATGCTTAATTTTTTTCTATGCAGTTCCCTTCTCCTGTTTCAGCAAAATGGATCGCTGATTTTATCAATGCAAAAATATCAGGTAATGTGAATTCCACGGCGACCGGCATCAATGAAATTCATAAAGTAAAAAGCGGCGATATCGTTTTTGTGGATCATCCTAAATATTACGACGCCTGCCTGAACAGCGCTGCCACCTTCATTATTATCAATGCTGATAAAGAAGTTCCACCCGGAAAGACTTTGTTCGTTGTTGATGATCCCTTTGAGGCGTATCTAAAAATTGTGAATCATTTTAAACCTTTCACTCCAACCGATAAAATGATCAGTGATACTTCCCGTATTGGAAAGAACACGATCCTGATGCCCAATGTTTTTTTGGGGAACAACGTAACTGTGGGGGAGAATTGTATTGTTCATCCAAATGTAACTTTATATGACGATTGTGTTATTGGCAATAATGTAGAAATACATTCAGGAGCAGTAATCGGTGGTGATGCATTTTATTTTAACACAAAAAAAAACAGGGAAAACTGGTTTAAAAAAATGCAAAGTTGTGGCAAGGTTATAATTCATGATCATGTTGAAATAGGCGCCAACTGCACAATAGACAGGGGCGTGAGTGATGCTACAATTATAGGAAGCGGAACCAAATTAGATAACCTCGTTCATGTAGGGCATGATGTGGTAATGGGGAAAAACTGTTTGATTGCCGCGCAGGTCGGCATCGCGGGCGGGACCATTTTAGGAGATGGAGTTACGCTTTGGGGACAGGTGGGAGTGAACAAAACAATCACCATTGGCGATAATGCTGTAGTGATGGGACAAGGCGGAGTAACGTCAAGCATTAAAGGAAATAAAACATATTGGGGCACCCCTATCCAGGAATTTTACAGCAAGAGAAAAGAATTGGTCTTAATAAAAAGACTTCCGGAGATATGGGAAAAAATAAAGGGATTATGAATGATGAATCGTGAAAAAATTATCAATTATCAGGGTTATAATCATAAGGTAGCATATCTCCCATCTTTTTAAAACCGAGATAACCATTAGTAATAATATCTTCCTGGTCATAGAAATAACCATTAGGTTCAATAAAAAAAGATTCTCCCTTTGGAAAAATAATGGTAGATAATTCAAAACCTTTTTTTACCGTGGAGTCCATATTCAAATATGCTTTTTCAGGTTTTGCTTTTTTATAAATCACGGCTACCTCACTTTGGTTGGGATAAAATTCAAGTGTTTTGGTACTGTCATCCATTTTATAATTCAGAGCTCCATAGAGGTTTTCAAGATGGATTGGAAAATCTTCACCATTATTATTCACTACAAACTGGAGTTCAAATCCATCTTCCTTTAATGTGCGCGAATAAATGCCCCGCATCAATTGAAGCAAAGAACCTTTATATGCAATGGCGCGGTTTTCGGCCCATATTTTTTGTTGGGCTGAGTCTCCCTGCATTTCTTCAAAAAGAGGATACCCAATAAATAAATTGGTTTTGGTATTATAGTAATTGGTAAAAGAATCAATGGCAAATTTCAAAGTATATCCCAAAGCGAAATTATCTACAACGAGTGGTTCTTTGGCCAACACTTTTAAACGATTTATTTTTTTGCTAAAATAAAAATGAAGTATTTCTGGATTTTTGATTACACACTGTTTGGCAAATTTTGATTGACCAACAAAATTATCTGTGAAGAAAGTACCATATTTTGCCCAACCATTTTTCACTTCATTGCTTATAGAAATGGTTACTGCTTCAAGAGATTTTACCTCAGGGTTTAATTCAATTATCAAACTATCGTTTTGAGCTGAAGCATGGTTAATTCGGATACTTTCTGTTTCATACCCTGTGTAGGTTGCGGCCAAAGAATATCCTCCGTCAGGAAGCCTGATGCTAAAATTTCCAGATGAATCACTTGCTTCGCCAATAGTGGTATTCTGTGCAAATACGGAAGCGCCCTGCAATGGCATCCTTGTATTTTTATCTATAACTTTCCCTTTTACTACATAGTAGGATGTTTGTGCGTTCAGCAAAAACGCAGATGGTGAAAGGAAAAAAATAAAAATAAAAATTGAGGTAAATAATTTTTGGTGACTGGTTTTCATTGGGATTATTTAATATTAAAGATGGTATTTTTCTTTCAGGGTAGAGGTGGTATGTAATATAGTATCTTTTATTTTTGTGAATTGCAATTGCGGTAGTGTTTTTAAGATTTTACTATTGTCGAAATATACTATTGCCTGTGCTGTACGAGCGGTTTCTTTTGTCAGTAAATGTTTTTTGGCAGTAAATTTTGTTTTGAATGCTTCCAATCTCCAAATCATTTCTGCCAAAAAAGGAGTCACTCTTTTGTAAGGTGGTTTTTTCCCAAAAGAACGTGCTATCAATGAAAATATTTCTTTGTAAGATAAATTCTCCGCGTTTACAATAAAACGTTGAGCGGTAATTTCGCTATTCATTAACAAGATCATCACACGAGCTACATCGCGTACATCTACAAATCCTGAAACACCTTCTGTAAACCAGGGAAATTCATTATATGCATTTTTAAATATTACGGAAGAGCCGGTTTCCCAATTTTCGCCACCCAATATTAAAGTTGGATTTACAATCACAGCATCCAGCCCTTCGCCAATGCCGCGCCAAACCTCCATCTCACCCAGGTATTTTGATTTTCCATAAATACTGTTGCTGGTTTCTTCTGTCCAGTTCATTTGTTCTGTTACTATTTCCTCTTCTCTTATTCTGCCGAGGGCCGCAACAGAACTTACGTGAACTAATTTTTTAACACTGGCATCAATACAGGCGTTTACCACATTGGCAGTTCCTTCAATATTTATTTTAAAAAGTTCGCGCTTATCCTTCGGATCATAAGAAACTTTAGCAGCGCTGTGATAGACTTGTGTAATTCCTTCCATTATTTCTCCGAGACGTGACACATCCAAAATATCACATTGAGTAATTTCAAGATTAGGATTAGAGATGGAAAGCGGGGTAGAGTGATAAATCGCTTTTACATTTTCGCCGGCTGCAAGCAACTGCCTGATGAGTTCATTACCTACCAAGCCTGCCCCACCGGTTACAAGGATTTCTTTTTGGCTTGATTCTCTTTTGTGAAAATTTTCTTGTAGCATTTCTGGATTCCGGATGATTTATTTGAAAAATGTAAATTAATTCATCCTTTTTACTTATGAGAATAATTATAAAATCCTTTACCAGTCTTTTTTCCTAATTCATTATTTTTTACTTTTTCAATTTGAAGAGGCGAAGGCTCAAAACGCTTTGCATTATAAAATGCTTTGTACATGCTTTGAGTAACCGAGAGATTTATATCCATTCCAATGAGATCCATCAATTGAAACGGGCCCATTTTAAATCCGGTCGCTTTTAAAATTTCGTCCACTTCTTCATAAGATGCAATTCCTTCTTCAACAATTTTGAGGGATTCCAGGTAATATTGCCTCGCCACGCGGTTTACAATAAAACCTGGCGAATCTTTACACATTATGGGATTCTTCCCCATTTGTTTACAAATATCAAAAACAGTTCTCGACACTTCATCAAAGGTTTGGTTGCCTTTTACTACTTCTACCAGTTTCATAATATAAGCAGGATTAAAAAAATGCATTCCCACCACTCTTCCAGGAAAAATTACTTTTTCCTGTATAGATGAAACCGAAAGTGAAGAAGTATTAGTAGCAAAAATGACTTCTTCGTTATTGTATTTTGCCAAATCATTAAATAGAGAAACCTTGGCTTCTTCTTTTTCAATAATGGCCTCAATGATTACAAAACCTGTGCAATCTTTTATATCGGAAACAAATTGAATGTGGCTGAAAATATTTCCCTTTTCTTTTAGAGAAATTTTACTTTTATCAACCAGGTATTGCAGATTTTTTTCAAGGAAATTTCTTGCATTCTGAAGAGCGTTTTCATTTACATCAAAAAGAATCGTATTGAAACCACTTTGTGCCGCCATCTGTGCGATACCGCTGCCCATAGTTCCTGCCCCGCAAACGCAAATTGTTTTTGTCATATCAAATTACTATTATTAGCTCCGAAGAAGTATTCCGCACAGCAAACAAAGAAATATCCAGAATTCCGATTCCATGTTTATTTTAAAAAAAACAAGCCAAAAATAATATTAAAAGGAAATTCAACGAACCGATTCATAAGACACAAACTCCGTCGGCGTTATAACAGATCTTCCAAATCTTTCAGTTGTTGGATTTTAAGGGGATTTACACCGCACTTTCAAACTGCTTCAAAAATCGTACATCATTTTCACTGAAGATGCGCAAATCTTTTATCTGGTATTTCAGCATTGTGATTCTTTCTATACCCATGCCAAAAGCAAATCCTGAATATTTATTAGAGTCAATTCCACAATTTTCCAATACATTCGGATGAACCATTCCACAACCTAAAATTTCTACCCATCCGGTGTGTTTACATACATTACAGCCTTTGCCGCCACAAATAAGGCACGTGATATCCATTTCGGCGCTCGGCTCAGTGAAAGGAAAATAAGATGGACGAAAACGTACTTTAATTTCTTTTCCAAACATTTCCTGAACAAAGAAATAAAGCGTTTGTTTCAGATCGGCAAAGGAAACCGAATCGGCGATATATAAACCTTCTACCTGGTGAAAAAAACAATGCGCCCTGGCGCTTATTGTTTCATTGCGGTAAACGCGGCCCGGACAAATAATCCTGATAGGCAGGTTCCCTTTTTCCATTTCTCTTACCTGCACGCTACTTGTATGAGTGCGTAGCATCCAGTCAGGATTTTTTGAAACAAAAAATGTATCCTGCATATCCCGCGCAGGATGCGTTTCAGGTAAATTTAATGCTGTAAAATTGTGCCAGTCATCTTCAATTTCCGGCCCTTCTGCCACCGCAAAACCAAGGCGTTGAAAAATAGAAACTATTTTATTTCTTACAATACTTATCGGGTGCCTGCTTCCTGTTGGCAAAGAGTCTCCCGGCAAACTTAAATCAATGGAACTCTCTGTTGTTTGTGTTCTATTACCTGTTGCCTGCTTAATCTCTTCATATTTATTTTCTGCAAATAATTTTAATTCATTCAATGCTTTACCCATATCTCTTTTCTCTTCAGAAGGCACATTTTTCATTTCACCCATGAGTGATTTAACTGATCCATTTGACCCTAAAAATTGAATCCGGAATTTTTCAGCAGGATCTTTCCCATCACCTGAAAACTTGATTATTTCTACTTTTAATTTATCTATTTGAGTCAGGATATTTTCCATAAATGCAAAAATAAGCCAAACGGAATTTACTATTCCTAATCGTAAAGGAATTTAAAAATTATTATTTCTAAAATACAATTTTGCAATTTATCTGTTAGGTTTGCCCAAAAAGCACAAAACTGATGCACGATTTGCACGAATTTTTATTACCGGTTGATGTATCCTCTTTCAATGATGATATTGCCTATAGTGGAAGCCAAATGGCGAGTGTTATAAAAATTTATGAAGATGAATTTCCTGATTTGGAAAATGTAGATATCGTTATCGTTGGAATCAATGAATTCCGCGGCGCAGGTTTTGTCGCTAAAGAGAATGCAGCTGATGCAGTGAGAAAAAAATTTTATCAGTTTTATTATTGGCATAAAGATATTTACATCGCCGATATTGGAAATGTCAAAAGTGGCGCAACTCTGGCCGATAGTTATTCAGTAATAGCCATCGTGGTAAAAGAATTGTTGCAAATGAATAAAACAATTATCATTTTAGGAGGATCGCATGATAATACATTGGCTCAATACTTTGCCTATAAAGAAATGAATAAAATAATTGACGCCACAGTGATAGACGCTACCATAGATTTAAAAAGCGAGTCTTCATTAAGGAGCGAAAATTTTTTGATGGAAATGCTTACCGGTGAACCTAATATGGTAAGACATTATAATCATATCGGATTTCAAAGTTATTTAGTACACCCACACATGCTGGAAACGATGGATAAACTTCGTTTTGATTGTTTCAGATTGGGCACCGTAAAAGAGCAGATAGGCGAAATGGAACCCGTAATAAGAAATTCAGATATGCTTAGTTTTGATATTGCCGCCATAAAAAACAGTGATGCGCCGGCTTCTGTATGCAGTCCCAATGGATTTAGCGGCGAAGAAGCGTGTAGTCTTATCCGTTATGCAGGCATGAGCAATTCAATTACTTCTATGGGAATATTTGGCTTTAACGCATCTAATGATATTCATGGTCTCACTGCTTTACAAATAGCACAAATGCTTTGGTATTTTATTGATGGTAAAAATAAAAGCAGGCAGGAGGCGGCATTACAAGACAAATCCAGTTTTAATGAGTACCACACTGTTTTTGCAGAAGTGGATACCATTTTTATTCAAAGTAAAAAGACCGGAAGATGGTGGATGCAGCTGCCAAATAAAAAGATGATTGCCTGTAGCTATAAAGATTATTTATTTGCCAGCAACAACGAAATTCCCGAACGATGGCTGAGGGCGCAGGAAAGAGAATTGTAACGCTGCCCGATCTGTAAAAATCCAATAACAATGTATGTTTCTATTCAGAATAGAAATTACAGCTATTAGTTCATCAAACTTTCCATTTTCCTAACCTGGATAAATAAAAATAGAAATTTTAAAGAAAAGTTCGTTTACTGTAATCAAAGGGATAGTTTTGAATCCCTTTCTTCTAAAAAAATAAACTTATTTTTAATTTTCTCTGTACTTTACAATCAATTAAAACTTATTTTTTAAACCAAAACCAAAACAAATATGGAAGACCAGGTAATTCCGGCAGATCTAGCCGAACATAAAAAAGGAAAGCATCCTAAGGCTCTTTATATTCTTTTCATGACAGAAATGTGGGAAAGGTTTGCTTATTATTTAATGGTTGGAATTTTATTCTTGTATTTGATTGACGACAAGACAGGCGGTAAAGGAATGACTGAAAAAATGGGCGCTGATGTGGTGGGAAGTTTTATAGCGCTTGTTTATTTAACTCCCTTTATAGGCGGTTTAATAGCGGACAGATACCTGGGTTATATCAAATCAATTTTTTTGGGTGGTACGCTAATGGCACTCGGATATTTTGGACTTGCGTTTCCAGGTAATACCGCGTTGTATGTTTCTCTTTTATTAATTATTGTGGGCAATGGTTTTTTTAAACCAAACATTTCTACCATTCTTGGAAATATTTATAACCGGGAAGATCTCAAACCAATAAAGGATAATGCTTACAACATTTTTTATATGGGTATTAATATAGGTGCACTATTCTGCAATTTTGTGGCCGCCTATTTACGAAATCAATATGGATGGGGTTATGCATTTGCTGCTGCCGGCGTAGGCCTGGTAATAGGAATGATCATACTTGCAAGTTCTTTAAAAGGAGTCAGAATAGGGGAAGTAAAAAAAGAAAAAAGAGCTGAAGACATGCCAATAAGTAAAATTTTCGGTTATGTTTTTCTGCCGGCTATTATCGCGGCTATCATTGGATGGATGGTTCCAACTTTGCTTTTTGGATCAACAATAATGGGCAGCAAATCTAATGACGCATTTATTTTTGCATGTCTTCCTATCATTGCTTTTTACATTTCGCTCTATGTAAAAGCCAAAGGTCAGGAGAAGAGGGGAATCGGAGCTTTATTATTTATTTTTGGAATTTCTATTATTTTCTGGACAATTTATAATCAAAATTCTACTGCGCTTACTTTATGGGCGCAGAATCAAACTGACAGAAGTGTATCTCCAACAGCTCAGAAAATTGCTGGTTCCCTCGGTTTTCTGCAAACCGTAAGTGATACACCACGTTTGGTAAATAAAGTTGATGAACATTTTGTACCCATTAAAGACCATGCAACCGTTGCGGCACCCTATGACGATCTTAATGTAAAATTGATAGACGGAAATATAGTAGATAAAAAAACCAAAATCATACAAATCATGGGACCAGATCCATATTTTAATAACGTACCCAAAAGCGAGTGGCCACCAAGCGGCAAAGAAAAACTGGCAAATACCGAATTATTCCAATCTATAAACCCGCTTTTTATTATTATACTTACTCCATTGCTGGTTCTGCTATTTAGTTATATGCGAAAACGAAAAAGAGAAGTTAGTACTGCTTCGAAATTTGGAATGGCGCTGTTTATTTCCGGGTGCTCTGCATTAATAATGATTTTTGCCATCATGTCGGTGTCTTCTGTTTATCAGGATAAAACATCTCCCTACTGGCTTTGGGGTACCTACTTTGTTTTCACGATAAGTGAATTATTATTAAGCCCTATTGGTTTATCCCTTGTTTCCAAATTGGCACCGTCAAGGCTTACGGCACTCCTTATGGGAGGATGGTTTTTGTCCACCGCTATTGGAGGAAAACTTGCAGGAGTGATGACTAGCTTTTGGGATGATTTTACAGACAAAAAAATGTATTTTTTGATTCTTGTAGTCGCCGCGTTTATTGGTGGCATTTTAATTTTCAGCAGGTTGAAATCTTTAAATTCAATTGTAAAAGAAAAGACGGGATCCGCGTAAATTTTATTTATAAAATAAATGAAACCCGCGGAATAAAATTTCTTCGGGTTTTTTATAAATTTTAAATTTTATTGATAGCTATATCTTTCCAGGTATTCTTTTAATTCGTGAACCACATTTTGATACGAGTGTATTAATTCTTAAAACTCTTTAAACAAAATTCATAATTTCATACTTTTTCCCAAGAATTTTTTCATCGTCGGCACCAAGCCAATTGTGTAACATAGTGGCATACACGCTTTTAAAATCGACAGTATATTTCAAATCTCCCTGGTTCAAATCATTTAAATCGGACATGGGATTCAACAATCCTTTTTCTTTTAAACCACCCCCGATGAAAAACATATTGTTTGCAGTACCATGATCAGTACCACCACTTGCGTTTTGAGCCACCCTTCTTCCAAATTCACTAAAGGTCATCACAACTACATCCTGAAAACGGTTGTTGCTTTTTAAATCATTTACAAAAGCGCTCATAGCATCATTCAATTCTGTAAACAATCTTTTTTGTTGACTCTCCTGGTTTACATGAGTATCAAAACTGCCAAGGCTTACATAATAAACTTTAGTATTGATATCACTTAAAATAAGGGAACAAATAGTTTTTAAATTCCTGCCCAAATCGGTAGCAGGATAAGTTTGCGAAGATGGGTGTTGCCGGCTCTGCTCATAAATATAATCTGCACTGCTGAGTGTTTCACTTAACGTTTTATAGAGATAATCCACTGTAGGTTCTTCTGTATTGTGGCTTGCATTTATTTCTCTAAAATATTTTTCGTTACTTGTATTAAATAATTTTTTTGGATCTCTTAATGCTAATCCTTTTAAGTTTTCGCCTTTTAAAGCCAGGCTTAACACATCATCTATTTCAAGAGCCTGGGTAGGCTTATCGCAGCCACTGCACTGCGCATCCAGGTATCGCCCGAGCCATCCTGTAGATACGTATTGATTACTATCGCTGGAGGATTGCCAAATATCCATGCTGCGAAAATGGGAACGATCAGGATTAGGATAACCCACATTATTCATGATCCCAATATTTCCTTCATCAAATAATTGTTTAAAATAAATCAGTGCAGGATTTAATCCTGCTTCATCTGTTAACTGTAGCGCCTGATCTTTTTGTATTCCCAGCTTTGGCCTTGATTTATAATAAATATCATTACGCACCGGAATAACTGTATTCAATCCATCATTGCCCCCGCTAAATTGTAGCACAACCATTACTTTATTCCCTGGGGGTACCGTAGCTTTTTTTTCTAAAGCTTTTAAAAACCTTGGCATCATCAAAGATGCGGTAGCCAATGAACCGATCTGTAAAAATTCTTTACGTTTAAAAAGCATAAAATATAATTTTATTTCCCATTAGGGTCAGTTTTTTTTAACACAACTGGTATTCGGGAGTACTCATCAATTCTATCATTGTTGATTTTATAAAATCTTCTCTTGAAGTATTGTCAATATATTTTTTAAGTACATTAGGATTGATAGAACTCTTTGTTTGAAATACAAATTCATTCACTTTTTGAAGAAGATCTTCTTTGGGTGTATCGCTAAATACTTTGATTACAGAATCCCAATCCACATTTACCTGGAGTTGGTTAGGCTTTGGTTTTATATCTGCTCCTTCCCTACCCATCATTACATCATCATCATCTTTAGGCCTCAAGGTATATTGGTCAGCATTTGTAAGTATTTGGGGAAGGCGCATTCTGAACATCAATGCGCTGCTGTCTATCCAGTTTTTACCTCCGGGCCATCCGGCCACATTGGGGGGATAAAACAAAACCTGGCCCAATACACGTTGAAATAATAATTGTGACTCCGGTTTCACTAATTCCATAGGTATTAATCTTCTCACTCCAACTATCAATTCTACAGGAGATTTTATCCTTGTACCGATATTCTTTTCTTCAAAAAACCAGTCGCTGAGAAAAATATCATTCATGAGTTTTTGCAAATTGTAATTGCTTCGATAGAATTTCTCTGCAAGGAATTCTATTCTTTCATTGTCAATATCCTCGTTTACAAAATATTGATAGATCTTTCGTGTAATAAATTTTGCAGTAGCTTTTTGTTCCAGGATAATGTCAATAGCATCATCGCCATCAAAGTTTCCTGTTTTGCCCAAAAAAGTTTTGGTGCCGTTATCATGTAAAAAAGGGCGGTCAACAAATTCCCCTTGTAGATTAAAACCCCATCCGGTATAGGCTCTTGCGCCTTCTTTCACATCGTTTTCTGTATAATTTCCTCTGCCCATGGTAAAAAGCTCCATCACTTCGCGGGCAAAGTTTTCGTTAGGATGTTGTTTTCTATTTTGCTGATTATTGAGAAAAGCCAGCATAGCCGGGCTCTTGCTCACTCCACGAAGCAAATCTCCAAAATTTCCCAAAGCATTTTGCCTAATTACATCCAGCAATTGTTGCTGAAAATAAATGTTGATTACCCTGCAGGCAAAATGCCCATGCCAGAAAAGACTCATCTTTTCACGAAGCTGTGCTTCACTGTTAATCATTTCACTGAGCCAGGTAAGGTTCAGGTTTTTAATATCGTCAACAGATTGTTTTCTAAATTGTTGCTTCTGTTCTTTTGTTAGATTTTGCATCTTTCCCAAATCCTCCATACCTTTTATAAGTCCGTCAATGGCATTACTGGCAACATTTAGAGAATTCGGTTCTTTAGATGATGTTTTTAATAAAATATGATATAATTCTTTTTGTGAAACTTCACCAATTTGGTTTACATTTTCGGCCATTGGACCGAAAGCGGCACGCCAAAGTAAGTGCTGATTCTTTACCTGATTAGACAACGGCATAATTATTCTGTTGAAGAAGAAAGATTGGATAAATTCTTTTTACCTGAAAAACAATAGACTAAATGAAAAACTTGAAGTTTAATGAATTATTGTTTTCTTAAAATAAATTTACAATTTTATTATTATTATGTTTTTATGACTTATTTGTTTACCTGCTGTTTATTATATCCGGCATCTTAAATTTTTTGTCGAACTTAGATAGAAGCATCTTTTTATTTCAATAATTCCTGGATATCCGGATCAGCCTGAAGGTTATTCATCTGCCTGAGAATCCAGGGGTAGCGGTAGGCTACTCTGACCGACATAGGTTGTATGGTAAATAATTTTGGATTGGGAAGACAAGAAGCGATCATGGCTGCTTCTTTCCTGGATAAATCTTTAGAATGTTTATTGAAATAGTGCTTCGCAGCAGCTTCCACTCCAAAATATCCTTCTCCGGTTTCTGCGACATTAAGATACATTTGTAAAATGCGTTTCTTACCCCATACAAGTTCGATCATGAAGGTAAAATATACTTCTAATCCTTTACGAAAATAGCCCCCATGTTGCCATAAAAAAACATTTTTGGCAACCTGCTGACTTATAGTACTTGCTCCATGCAATGATTTACTTTTTTGATTATGCTTCATTGCCTTTTGAATACTTTTAAAATCGAAACCATTATGGTCAGGGAATAACTGATCTTCTCCCGACATCACAGCCAGCTTTATATTATTACCCATCTCATTATAACCGATATAATGCCTGTGGAGGCCTTTTCCCCTTAGCACGCTGTTGATTTGTGTAATTGTTATGGGCGGATTTACCCATTTGCATAAAACGATATAAAACAATGAAAGGAGGAATCCATATAAAAAAAATTTAAAAAAAGTACGAACTAATCTTCGTAATAAACCTTTCCTTCTAAAATATGATTTTATATCCAACAGAAAACAATTTACAATTTCACTTTTATATAATCCAGTGTATATTTCTTTCCCAGCTTAAAATTTTTATTACCAGTCTTCATTAGTAAGTATCCAATTCCGGCAACCGCAGCCGCGCCAATTATTAATTGAGGGTTGGCATGATATTCGGTATTCGGTTTTGTAAATATCCAGGTTACCAATCCTGCTGTAGCCAGTAAAATTCCACCACCGAATAAAGCTGCACCGGAACTTTTCCAGTCAAAATTCTTTCTTTCTTTGCCAAATGATATTATTTCATGGTAGTTAATACCGAAATTGTAAGTAGCTACGGTATCCAATACATAAAATCCCATCCTGGTAAGTACCTGCCTTACATCATACTGAACCAGGAAAACACTATCTTTTTTGATAGAAGTTACGAAAGCATCGTAATAGCGGTCCTGGGTAGAAAAAATCATTTCACTTCCGGGAAAAAAAGTCTCAAAAGTATGATTGTGCTTTTTCAGGATAAGAAGATCGGATTGAGCGGAGCATGAACTGGCCATGAAAATGATACTGAAAAAAATAAATAGGGAACGCATATTGTTACATTTTTCTAACAAAGATCAAAACTCCAAAAAGTAAAACAGTACCAAAAATAAATAATATAATTCCAGAAACTTTGTTTATCAATCTAATATTTTTGACCGTTAGTTTTTTCCGCAATTTACCTGCCAGAGTTACCTTTACAACATCTGCGCTCATATTAAATAAAAGAGCAGTTGTAAAAATGATAATACGGTCACGAATGGTATGAGAAACAGCGATAGCCGTAGCAGCGGTAAGCCAAAAAGCAATTACGGCAGGATTAAGTGTATTTAATAAAAATCCCTGCAAAGCAATTTTTGCATGGTCACTGCTCTTTAATGGTGGCAAAGAAATATCTTCCGGATGGATAGATACTTTCTTTAAAAAAATATATAAAATTCCCATTCCCATTAAAAATGCACTACCGACAATCCCAATCTGCATTTTAAAGTCGAGCAACATGGTTACTAATTCTGAAAAAAGATTGCTTAAAACAACCAGTAAAAAATCGCTGATCCAAACGCCAATTACAAAGCTATATCCGCCCGAGTGCCCATTATTAATACTTTGCTTAATGATAGCGAAAATGACAGGGCCAACAGATATTACAAGCAATAATCCCATGGCCAGCCCTTTGAGTATAGCTTCAATAATATCTACCATTTACAAAAAAGAGATTTTAATTTGTAATAAAAAAGATGAAAATCCTTTAATAATATTAAAGGTAGTAAAGAATGGATATCGTAATAAATAAATTAAACCATAACTCCTTTAAGGTATTTTTGCCATTCATCGAGCATTTTGCCTTTTAGTACCCTGGGGAATTTATTTTGGCCTCCAACTTTACCTTTCGATTTCATAAAATTCATAAATGTTTCTTCGCTCAATACATCTACGAATATTTCCTTAAGAGCATGTTTTCTTTCTACCTCGTAATCATCATTCAATTCTTTTAATTTTTCATCAATTAAAAATTTAAGTGTTTCAGATTTTATTTTGTCGTCAGTGGCAATATACCAATGATGCGCAAAAAAATCTTTATAAGGAACCCCTGCTACTGTGAATTCTCCAATGGAAATATTAAGTTCTTCACTTACCAGGTTGATAGCCTTATTCATGTTGTCCACACTTAAGTGTTCGCCAACCATACTCAAAAAGTGCCGTGTGCGGCCTGTGATTATAATCTCGCATTTATCTACATCCACAAATTGTACCGTATCCCCTATCAGGTAACGCCAGGTGCCCGCATTAGTACTGATCAATATAGCGTAATTTTTGTTCTTTTCTACCTCATGTATCATTAAAGCTTCAGGATTTGCAACCATATTCCCTTCTGAATCAAAATTGTATTGATCAAATGGCACAAATTCAAAGAAGATATTATTATTGATGGCCAGCTTCATCCCTTCGGCATTTTGCCTGTTTTGATAAGCAAGAAAACCTTCACTTGCCAAATATGTTTCTATATAAGTAATCGGCTTGCCCAATAATCTATTAAATCCTTTTTTATAAGGCTCAAGCGCTACGCCACCATGTACGTAAAAAGCAAGATTTGGCCATATTTCGTGAATATTTTTAAGTTGGTATCTTTCAATCACTTTTTCCATACACAATTGAACCCAGGCAGGTACTCCTACTAAAAACGCAATGTCCCATTCCGGTGCTCTTTCTACGATTTCATCTAATTTCTTTGACCAATTGGTTTCCCTGGCAATTTTCTTCCCGGGCTTATACATCCCCTGAAACCAAAAGGGAATATTTTTCGCCTGAATACCGCTTAAATCTCCCGCGTAATACGTCGTGCTTTTTTGCAAATGCGTACTACCACCCAACATCAACCAACCTTTTCCCACATATTTTTTAGGAACATTGTTATACGAAGCCAGGCTTATCAATTGTTTAAAACTAGTAAGAGTATTAGCTCTTATCAATTCTTTTGTAACGGGAATGTACTTACTAGAAGATTCACTGGTTCCACTGCTTAAAGCAAAAAATTTAATAGCGCCCGGCCAACAAATATCACGTTTGCCATCGAGCGCTCTGAACCACCACTCTCTAAAAATGGTTTCATAATTGAATGTAGGTACTACCAATTGAAAGTTTTTCCCAGGATGCCTGCTTAAAAGAATTTGATCAAAGAGATATTTTTGCCCAAATTCTGTAAAACGGGCTCTTTTTAATAATTTTTGTAAAACCTTCAACTGCTGCCTCTTAGGAGAACTTTCAGGAATATTTAATACCCGGGATAATGATCTTGGAAGTTTTATATCAATAAATGCCATTCCTATTTGATAGTTGTTGACTGCAACAAATTTAAGGAATAGTTAATGTAGATGTGTCATTAATTTATAAATGGCTTGTATTAATGGCTTTAAACTGAATTTCGTATTACAATTAAATTATTTCGTTCCCTCATTCGGTTGTTTAATCTTCATTTCCCTCCAATTAATAACTCTACTATACCACTTACTAAATGGGAGAAAATTGTAAGCAAAAAATAATGAATTTTATAATGTAAAAATAAAAAGGCATTTATACCAATAAGAATGAAACTAAAAAATTAAACTGGAGTCTTCAATAAACATAGTGTGTGTAGTTTTTAATCAGGTCATCCTCCGCTTTTAAGTGGGGGATTTTTTTTAGTAAATTTGGGATAGTTCCAATAATTTGTCAGGTAATTTTTAGTTCAAAAACGTAATTTTTTAACATCAAGAAAAAAATTGCGTTAATTTTATACAGTTTCGTTTACTTTTATTCATATTTTACGGAGTTTATTTCCAGGATGTTGAATACTTAAATTAAAAAAAAATAAAATTAATTCTTATAAATGTACAACCACATCTGGAAAAAATACTTACCCATCATTAAAATTTTAATGAAAAAATCAATTTTGGAAGAACAATTGCTGGATCTTAACAGGATTGATTTTGAAAGAGCCGGCACAGGTCGCAAAGCCGGTTATAAATTTAAAATAGAATTTACTGATGGTAAAGTCGGAAATGTGATAAGCGGTTCTGCTTTGGCCGTGCACCTGGCACAAGTTATCATGGAAGATGATAATGCAAAACAAATTTTAACAAATCATAATTTTGAAATCAGCCTGAATACAAAATTCCAATTGGCTATCAGGAATATTGCTAAATAATTAGCTTTAAGGTTTGCACGCTCCGCTTGAATTAAATTATGGGTAAGCCCGGTAAAAATACAAATCTT
>Ga0208589_1000072_pt1 | contig 45618 bp, 48 predicted proteins | sample NGESurshal092012_2_FD_184486 | JGI IMG/M metagenome (GOLD analysis project Ga0208589, IMG submission 184486) | Arctic peat soil microbial communities from Barrow, Alaska - NGEE Surface sample F53-2 shallow-092012 (SPAdes) | ecosystem: Environmental > Terrestrial > Soil > Wetlands > Peat ...
TTCGCCGCCTACAACCCTGTGCCGGATTTGAATGAAGCGCGATGGATTCTGAACCATCTCATGGTTCTTGGCGTCAACCACATCGAATACATGGGGATGGGTTCTTCCCCCACCGGCGGCTTCCGCAATTTTTACGCCGACCCCGGCTTCCCGAGTACAGCCGCCTACATCAACCGCGTCAGCTACGTCCTCGGCGAAGGCCGCCCGGCAGCGCAGATCGGCGTTTATATTCCCAACAGCAGTTTCTGGTTTAATGACTCGGCGGCGAACACCACGTTTCTTTCTGTAGTCCACGAACTGATGGAGCACCAGCGCGATGTTGATTTCATCGATGACGGCAACCTCGCCACCACGCTCAAGCTGCAAGGCGGCGCGCTGGTCAATCAAAGCAATCAGGCTTATCGAGCAATCGTGATTCCGCCGTCGCAGGCGATCTCCAAGGCTGCGTTGGATAATTTGCACGCCTTCGCGCAAGCGGGCGGGAAGGTTGTTTTCCTTGGGGCAGCGCCCAAGTTGGTTGTTGGCAACACTTTCATGGACGCCACGGGGCCGGCTGATATCAGTTGGGCGATGACGCAGCCTTCTGCGGAGATCACCGAAGCGGTTTTAGCGGCCCTGCCGGCGCCGGATGTGGCGACGGACAAGCCGACGACGTGGCTCAAATACAATCACCGCCGCATGAAAGATGCGGATGTTTACTTTTTCTTTAATGAAGGACAGGAGGCGATGTCGCTGAATACGATGATTGCCTGTGGTGATAAAGCCAGCCAGGCGGAGAAGTGGGACGGCGTGAGCGGCACGATTACGCCGTGGGCCGGCGCGAGCTTTAGCAATGGGAAGGCGACGATACCACTTGAATTGCAGGCGTGGGGGACGAAGGTTGTGGTGATTAGGGACTAACCAGCGATTGCCGGGGATCACCGATGAATGGAACCACAACGACCAAACTCAGTCCCATTGTCAGAATCCAATATGACCACGCTACAACACGTCGCTGAGCGATGAACTCTTTGGAAACCAGCGATGCCGACACTGCAACTGCCGGAACTGCGGCGACCCAGAATAATTCTGCAATTGCCAAGGAGGTCTCACTCGGCCAGCGTTCCACCCAAGGACAAACCCAACTGAACAGAAACAACGCCGATGGGTAAATTGACCACATGAACGTCACAGTCGCAAAAACAGTCGCCAGACGCGGCGACCGAATCCATTGCGGCTTGCATTTTGCCTCGACCAAATTGGACTTCGAATTTGTGTCAACAAACCCCACGCGGCGGCCAATCATAACAATCACCGCCGGTAACAGCGCGAGTCCCCCAACCAACATAATGGGCAGACGAATCGGGGTCAGGTATAAGTGCTGACCGTATGGCGGAATCTGAATAAACCATCCAACAAACTCATACTCCGCCCAGTGGATCGACCACGTTTTTCCAAAAATTGCAAATACCCAGCCGTGCGCGGAAATCGGATACTCAAACAGCACCCACACCCCCCAAATACGCCAGCGCGGAAATCGCCAATATGACTCGTCCAACCCGGCTTGAAACGATCCTCCGCATACTAGAATCATACCGCGCAACCATGCGATCCCCCAAAAAGCCGCAGTTTACATCCCCATTGACACCCGCACAGCTATCCGATTGTAAATATTTTATTTACAGGTACTTATGAAAGTTATGCCGCGGTTTACAAATCGCCGTATTTGAAAAAGTGTCAACTTCTGTCAACTTCTGTCAACCTCCCTCCCAGCGACTTCCCTCCGCCCACCACTCAGTCCCCAGTCCTCAGTCCTGACCTCTCCCGTATTCGGGCAAAATTGATTTCCCCCCCTCTCAACCTTACGATCGCCAACCGACATTAACCCCGAATTCAAGGAGCCTTCTCGATGCAGAAACGACGGCAGACCCGGCAGGTGATCATTGGCGACGACGCCCACGGACGTGTAGCCATCGGCGGCGACGCGCCCGTCTCGGTTCAGACCATGACCAGCGGCTACACCTATGACATCGACAAGTGCGTGGCGGAAATCCGCAAACTTGCCGCTGGCGGAGCCGACATCGTGCGCGTCGCCGTGCCGGAAAAGAAGGATACGCAGGCTCTCAAGGAGATCATCCCGCAGTCGCCGGTGCCGATTGTCGCGGATGTGCATTTTCATTTTCAACGGGCGCTGGAAGCCGTTGAGGCGGGGGTGCATAAGATTCGCCTGAACCCCGGCAATATTTCTGATCAGGCCCAGGTGAAGGATGTCATTCAGGCGTGCAAGGCCCGCAAGTTGCCCATTCGCATCGGCGTGAACGAAGGCAGCATCGTTGAACGCCGCGATAAGCAGAAGCGCATGAAGGAACTCGGCGGCGTATTTTCTGACAATAAGAACGGCCACTTGCTGGCGATCATGATCGCCAAGCTGGAAGAGTATCTGGATATCTTTCACAAGGAGGATTTCCACGACATTGTCATCAGCGCCAAGAGCATCGATCCGGCCTTGGTGATCGACGCTTACGCGGAAATCAGCAAGCGGTTTGAGTATCCGCTGCATTTGGGCGTGACTCACGCGGGGCCGCGAGAATCGGGCGCGATTCGGTCGGTGGTGCCGCTGGGGCATCTGCTCTGCTCCGGGATCGGCGATACGATCCGAATCAGCTACGCCAATGACCCGATCTTTGAAGTCGAAGACGGGCTGGAACTTTTGTATGTGCTCGGGTTGCGGACGCGCATCGGCGCGGAACTGATCGCCTGCCCCACCTGCGGCCGCATCCAGGTCGATCTATTCAAGCTCGTGCAGGATGTTCGCAAGCAACTGGCGAAGGAAATCAGCGTGCCGATTAAGGTGGCCGTGATGGGATGCGTGGTGAACGGGCCTGGCGAATGCGAAGGGGCGGACATCGCCATTTTCGCGGGCGATCGCCGTGGCATCATCTACGTGCAGGGCGAGAAGGTGGCCAATGTGCCGGAGGAGAATATCCTGGAGGCGTTGCTGAAGGAGTGCCGCGAATTCCAAGGCAAAGTGCTGCGCGGCGAAGCAAAGCTGGGGGAAAAGAAAGTGGATATTCTCCCGCCGGACCCCATCGGCGAGGTGGGCAGCGGCTGGGAGAAGATTGAGAAGGACCGGCATGCGTTGCCGGTGGTCAAGTAGCGAGGAAGTAAACAAACGAGAGACATTGCGATGAAAATGCTTCGATTGATTGTGAACGTTGTGATATTCGCCATTGGCGTGGGACTGGGAATTGTCTGGGGGGTGCATCATCCCACGCAGGCCAGCACGATCGCGCTGCACGAACAGATCGCCGCTTCGAAGGCGAAGATCGAAGTTTTGACCCGCGTCGGCGGAGATAACCCGACGGCGAAACAGATGCTGACTGATGAGCAGGCGAAATTGGATGAGGCGAATAAGGAACTGGCCGCGCAAGGCAACTAATCAAACCATGAAATTCAAAGTCGGCATCGTCGGAGTTTCCGGTTATGGCGGAGGAGAAGCCTTGCGCCTCTGCGCTGGTCATCCTTCATTTGAAGTGACCTACGTCGCCGGTGAAAGCTCGGCGGGGCAGAAGCTCATTGACCGTTTTCCCGGCATTGGGGCGCTTGGCGGCCTGACCATTCAGAAATGGGACGCTGCTGCCCTGCCGGAGTTGGATGTTCTCTTTGCCTCTCTGCCTACCGGCGAATCGAAGGAACCCCTTGCCCGCGTCAGCGCGAAAACAAAGATCGTGGACATCGGCGGCGATCACCGCTTTGTCGATGGCTGGACTTACGGATTGGCGGATGTCTGGCCGGAAAAGATCGCCGCTGCTATGCGCGTGGCCAATCCGGGTTGTTATTCGGCCGCCACGCTGGCGGCTCTTGCGCCGCTGGCGGCGGGAAAAATGATTGACCCGAATAGCATCATCATTGACGCCAAGAGCGGCGTGAGCGGCGCGGGCCGCGGCGGTGGCGGGACGTTTGGATTTGCGGATGTGAATGAAGATGTCTGCGCATATGGATTGCTCAAACATGCGCAGGCGCCGGAAATGACCAAGGCTCTGTCACAGATCGGCGCGGGGCAGGCCGCCCTGACGTTTACGCCGCACCTGATTCCCATGACGCGCGGAATTCTGGCGACGTGCTACGCCAGGGGAAAGGCAACGACCGCCGATTGCCTGGCGGCGGCGCGGAAGTTTTATGCGGGGCGGCCGTTTGTGCGCGTTGTCGACGCCCCGCCGCATACGAAGTGGGCCACCGGATCAAATCTGGTTTTTGTTTCGTACGCCGCGGATCCGAGCCGTGAAATGATCATTGCATTGGCCGCGATTGATAATCTTGGCAAAGGTGCGGCGGCGCAGGCGGTGCAGAATGCGAATTTGATGTTGGGGATTGAAGAATCGACGGGGTTGATCGGTTCGCCGCTCTGGCCGTGAGTCATGAGGAATAGCCATGACTGTGCAAATGTTAAAACTTGCCGGCAAACGCTTCGTCATCCTGGAAGAGCGCGATTTTCATCGGCTCGAACGTCGCGCCGGAGGCGGCAATGACCAGGGGCTGCCCGCGTTGCCCAAGCGGCTTGCGGACGGCAACTATCCGGCGGTCGAAGCATTACGCGTGGGATTGGCGCGACGTCTGATTCGCGATCGTCGGGCCGTTGGATTGACACAAATTGAGCTGGCCCGACGCGCGGGGATCGCCGCCGAATCTCTCAATCGCATCGAAAAGGGAAAACTGACGCCGACGATGGCCACAATGCAAAAATTAGATCGTGCTCTGGAACAGGCCGAGAAGGCACAAGCGAGAGAAGAGTCAAAGGCGCAGCTTTAAGATGCAATGCTGAGTCTGGCAGAAGATGAAGAGTTGATCGGTGGGCCGCTCTGGCCGTGAGCATGTGGGCGGCCAACTGTCTCGGCCTCTTTTGTGGTGCGACGGAGGAACCCCCACCCTAACCCTCCCCCTGGGTACAGGGAGAGGGGATAAGAGGCGGGAATAGTCTGAATTTCGGATGGAGTGGGCGCGAAGATTGATCGGCGCGCCGCTCTGGCCATGAACACCATGCGAGCGGCGCGCCGATCCGGGTTTGTTCTTTCACTCGCTGATTACAATTCCGATGAATCCAACGACTCCGACGACGTTACGCCGACGGTCTGGGCCTTGCGGGCGGCGGCTTTGCGGATTCGGCGGGTGCGGCCGACGGTCTGCTGATCGACGGTTGCGCGGCGTTCGGGGTTGTTTGTGACCACGTTCAATGCGGTCGCAGCGTCGGGGGCGTACAGATCGGCGCCGATCTCCTCAGCCAGACCCTCGGCTCGCTTGTAGATGCCGCCGCAGCAGAGAACCTGCATGCCGGGACAGCTATTCACTTCACGGAGATAGTCGATGAGTTTGCGCACCTGCGGCATGCCGCTGGGAAGCGTTCCGAAGAGGATGAGGAGGTCGGGGCGCATGTCGCCGATGAGCTTGAGGACTTCGTCATCGGGCACTCCGCCGCCGGCGAAGCGGACCTCCCAGCCGTCGGCTTCAAACAGGTCGGCGGTGATCTGGCCGCCGAGTTCTTCCGGCTCGTCGTTGCCACAGAAGACGAGCGCGCTGCGGCCGGTTGCGGGTTTACGATTCAGCCGCCCGGAGATCTGATCGGTGAGGCTGCGGTTGAGGCGTGTCGCGAGATTGATGCTGCTCTGTGTGATGTGGTCTTCGCGGAAGAGAGTCTGAATCCGCTCCATTGCCGGCCAGACCAGATTGTTGAGCAAATCTGCCGGGCTGAGACCGCCGGCGAGAGCCTGCTCGATGACTTGCCGGCAACCATCGCGGTCTCCGACAAGAAGAAGGTCGATGTACTCGGCCGCGATACCCGTCGTTGAACCAATTGTGAGAACGCTCATTTGAACCATCCCGTGAAATGTTTTGCGGATGAGAGCCGCTTCCCCGGCTGTTCATCGAAATTTGTAATCCCGGCAGAATTCCATCCCGCCGGCTTTTTTGACGCATGTTAATTTGGCTAACTTGCGTTAATTGAGGTATCGGGAAGTGGCGAGTTTTTTCTTTACCCAAATTAACATTCTTAACGGGAATGGCGGTTCAACGATTTGGCTGCGGTTGCGAGTTTTTGGTGAGCCAGCTCACAGGCGTAATCCACATCGATTGTTTTCTCGCACGCAGTGATCTTATTGGACAGGTTTGGCTCAGCTTCGGCGGCGGCGAGATATGGGGCGTGAAGTTGTTCCCAGAGATTCATGACGAAGCTGAATGTTTCGGCGGTTCCCTGGTGCGGGCCGCGCGGGAGTTGATCCGGGGTGAGAACCAGGCTGTGCGGCGGCAACAGTCGTTTAAGCTCGTCGGCGGATCGCGGGGTGGGAATGGGGAGGCGCGCGTCGGCCTCGGGCATAATCGCGATCAGATTTGTTGTATGGGTTGGATAGACCGCCGCGAGAAAGGTATCGAGATAGAGCCGCCGATCCCATGCGATGCGTCGCAGATTCGCCGCCGGCAATACGGTTCCCCAGCCGGCAACCAGCAACTGGCCGTGCGGGAATTCATCGGCAAGTTTTTCGGCATCGAGTGTATCGTTCGGCCCGGCCGCAAGAATATCCAGACAGACGACGCCTTCACCGGCGCGCTGGCGGCGCTGGCGGCGCGCTTCCTGAAGCGGCAGCATGACGCGGCAGAGGGTGTCGTAGTCACGGGACAACCTGGCCTGTCGAGCCACCTGAGCGAGGGTCTCCTCGGCGTGGAGGTACTCTGTCCGCATCAATTGATGTTGGCCCAGTTCACATTGTTCTTGTGGATTGGCGGCGCTCATGCCACAGATTGTACCGCCGGAACCGGCAGGATCATCGAGCGCAGGGTGCAAAGGGAGTTTCGCCACATGGTGGCGGTCTGTTCGCCTTCATAAATGAGGAGATCAATAAGGCCGACGCCATCACGGTTTTGCAGGGCTGTTTGGAACTGCCGCAGTTGCGTTGAGAAGTCGGACATGATCGTGGAGAGCGGCCGGCCCGCGATGGTGAGGCGTTCGAGATCGACCTTGAAGAACTTTCCGACGGCGACCACGGTGCGCTGGGCATCCTGCCAGCGTTGCAGGCACTCGCCGATTTTCAGGAGCGCTGCCTGCCATTGGTTGGTGCGGAGCAGGTCCGCGGCGGCGGTTTTGAATTCCTCGGCCTGGCTGAGCCGGGTGGTGGCTTCGTCGAGTGAGTCTACCGCGGTCTGGCGGGAATCGGCGGTCTCAATAAAGAGTGTGCGGTCGGCGAGGGTGAGGCGTTTGATGGAATCCAATTGCTCGGGCTTAGGCTCTTCGCCGTCGAGGAGGATACGGGTGATCAGGCGATCGGAGCGGTAAAGGTGGCCGAGGACGTCGTCCACGCTGGTCCAGCACATTCGCCCGAGGTCAAATGATACGTCGTCTATTATGACTGACATGGTGGGGATATCGGCGAAAGTGCCGTGCGGACGTGAGAGGGTCCGATAAGCAAAGTGTTTGAAGTTTTCAGTTTTCAGTTTTCAGCTAAAACCCAGGTGGCCTCGTCCTAGCTGAAAACTGAAAACTGAAAACTTCAAACTCATCCTCAGTCCTTCTATCCCCCTTCCCCTTCGCTTAGAATCGCGGCGGTTGAAATATGCCCATACGATTTGAAATCTACCGCGATGGTAACCGCCTGACCCAGTTTAATCCTATTGGGCCGATGGCGGTGGCGCCGGAATCGGTGGCGGTGCCGGCGGATATTAACTTCCGGGATGGCATCCTTTCGCTGAGCCGCAGCGACGAACAGCCGATGGGGATCGCCCTCTTGTGGGATGTGGGGGCGATCGGGGCGTTTCATCTGGAGACGACGCGGCTGCCGCCGCGGCAAAAGCCCTATAACCTGAATGTTGAGCTGGCGCGTTGCAGGCTGATGAAAATCGTGCAGAAACAGGAAGACTGGAATCTGTTCGATTTCCCCAAGGCCGAACGATTTACCCAGCGATTTCATGAGGCGCAGAGCCTCTTCGCCGATGCACTGGGCAAGCTCGACCGGCCGGGTGAAGCGGCGAAGATCGCGGATCAGGCGCTTTTGATTGCTGTTGAGCTATCCGAACAACTCACGATTTTCCACAGCGATCTGCTGATCAACCGGCGCAAGGCATCGAACAATTTTGTGAAGCATATTTTCGGCTGCCGCGCTGATCCGGCGGTGCAGAATGCGAAGTACAAGGAGCTTCTGTCGACGGGGTTTGATTACGCGGTCCTGCCGATGGACTGGAAAATGTTGCAGCCGGAGGAAGGGGTTTTCAAGACCGAAGCGGTGGACGAATGGGTGGAGATGCTGTCGCGCAAGCGGACGCCGATCATCGCGGGACCGCTGATCGATCTGACCGACGGGCATGTTCCCGACTGGATGTATATCTGGGAGCATGACTTCGACACCCTGCGCGAACTGGCACACGAGCATGTGCAGCGCGTGGTGTCGCGCTATCGGCGGTCGGTGGCGATCTGGAACATCGGCGCGGGCCTTAACACCAACAATGTCTTTACGCTCAATTACGAGCAGATCATCGAACTCACGAGACTGCTGGTTTCGCAGGTGAAGACGATGATCCCCAACGCCAAGACGCTGGTGACGATCAAGCATCCGTTCGGCGAGTTCAATGCGCGCGGCCGGTTTGGCGTGCCGCCGATGGCGTACGCGGAGATGGTGGCGCAATCGGGAATTAATTTCGATGCGTTTGGTCTGGAACTGGAGATGGGCGTGCCGTCGCCAGGGACTTACACTCGCGATTTGTTCCAGATCAGTTGCCTGCTGGATCGATTTTCGACGATGAGCCGGCCGGTGTTTTTGACCGCGACGACGGTTCCGGGCCGGCATACGCCGGATCCGTCGGATCGGTCTGACGGCAAAGCCGACCCGGCAGGCGCGGGCCGCTGGCACCGGCCGTGGGATTTGGAATTGCAGGCGGAGTGGATCAACAGCGTTTATCGCATTGCGCTGAGCAAGCCGTATGTGGAATCAATTGCGTGGGGCGAGCTTGCGGATTTAAGGCCGATCATGCCGGGCGCGGGATTGGTGGATGACATGCTGCGGCCGAAGCCTTCATTCTTGAAAGTGCAGGAATTGAGGGAGCATTTCCATCAGTTTACGTTTGGACGGAAATGAATTGCATTTAACCGCGGATAACGCGGATGGCGCGGATAAGAAAAACAAGATAGCCGGCACGATTGAATTGGCTCCGCCTAATCCGCGCTATCCGCGCCATCCGCGGTCAAATCGCTTTTTTGAAATTGAGATAGCGCCATGCCACAAACCGACTGGCTTTGGACGACTTCGCAGCGCCGGGCGTTGATTGCGCTCGTCGGCGTGTTGGGAGTTGTTATTGCTGTGCAGACGTTCTCGCGGCCTGTGGCTGTGGGAGATTTGTCGGCGGCTTCGACGCAGCCGGCGAGCGATCAACTTTCGGATCGGATTGATCCCAATTCGGCGAGCGAAGCGGAGATTTCAACGATACCGCAGATCGGGCCGTCGCGGGCGAAGGCGATTGTGGCTTATCGGGAGGGATTTGTTGCGCAACATCCGGGCGAACTTGCGTTTCGGTCGGCGGGGGATTTGACGCATATCAAAGGGATTGGAACGGCGACGATGGAGAAGATGCGGCCGTATCTAAGGTTTGGGGAAGAAGAAAAGTGAATAATAAACCGCAGGATCGGGAACTTTTTGGATTTGCAATCGCTACGACTCATTCGAATGCAAGGGAACGCTATTCATGTATTATTTTCTTGAGAATGGATAAAAAAGCTGACGCCAATAGCTTCGAGGCATGGATTGGTTATTGATGCCGTAACCCTCGGGCCATTCGTGTGGCGGAAAATGATGGGTGCCGAATAGGTGGTCGAGGATGGGGAAATGGATGGCGAAGTTCACGTCGACGGCTTCCTTATCAATCCCGTGATGCCAATGATGATATCTTGGCGTTACCAGAAACCGGCCAACTTGGTCGAGGTTCCAGTTAATGTTGCCGTGCACAAATGACGTATGAATGTAGACAAGCAAAATGTACGCATGAAGCGCCGCCGCACTGAATCCAACGAGATACATTGGAATGACCGTTGTCGCGCGTATTGCGATATTTTCAAAAAGGTGCAGTCGAGCAGCGGCCATCCAATCCATGCTTGTTGCTGAGTGATGGATGGAATGAAAGCCCCACAAGAACGGCACGCGGTGAAAAGCGCGATGCACCCAGTATTGGACCAGATCCGTCAGGAACATTATTTCGACCACCTGTATCACAACCTGCTGGGATGCCACCCAACCGCGAAACGTGGTCCAACTTGTGTGGGCGGCCAGTGCAATTGCGGGGGCCATCGAAAGAAATGTCATTAATTGAATCAACAGGCTGCTAACCAGAAAATAAAAGAGGTCCTCCCGCCATTCATTGCGAAAGAGGGATTGGCCCTTCCGGTGCGGAAAGAGCCGCTCGACAGGCACGAAGAGAAAGCCGGTGAAAATCACATTCAGAACGAACCAATCGAGACCGAGGAAAACGCCGGTCGTAAGTTCTCCATGCGATTCGACGCGCAATCCACCGATGACCGTGGCCAGCAATACTGCACTCATGGCGGTAAAGCCAAGGACTTTATTGACGCGGAGCATCAGGCTGAGAATCGACAGCATGAATGCGACGATCAGGAGAAAATGAAGCGCCAAGCGAAACCAGGCGTTCAAGTAGAAGCTGCGTAGCGGAGGAACCGTCAATAGCGATGGATAGCGTAAGCATAAAACGAGAAACAGCCCTCCCACGGACGTCACCAGCGCGGCAACGCCACTTAGCCAACCTGTGCCAAACTGCCGCAACTCAGGCGGTGATTCCAGGTCGGCGCGAACATTTTTGCGAATTCGACCAATCAACATTTCAGAAAAGCTCATCAAAAGAATTTGATGCGTCAGGATATCTTTAAAAGCACGGCGGGGCAACGATTTGTTCTTATGGTCGGATCGAACCCAACAGTAGAATCGACGTGGTTTCGGTTCGATTCCAGGGTGAGTTGATCAGCGGAAATACCCGCCGGATGGCCATCCGGCTGCTTTCTTGGGCCTTCCGGGGAAGGGGGATTCCTGCGTGGCAATGGATTTTTGCGAGGGGATTTCGATATTTAGCTGCTACTGGACATCCCCAAAAAATCCGATATACTCTTAACAACACGACCTGTCTCGATCCCTCACGGAATCTCGCCATCGCCCCTCAAAAGGGCAATTCACTTAACTGTGTAACGGCAACGAATCTGGAAGTTACGAGCCTGAGTCGTTAGCGCACTGACTGGCATTTCTTCGGCGTGTCGCCGCGGGCCCTTTGGTACGCATATTAAGAGCGTGACTTTCTTCGGCACTACGAAGGAAGCCCCATCCCAGCCTACCCCCTGATTACATGGGGAGCTGGCAAGTGGGGCTACTTGCCGCGGAATGTGGCACGCCGTTATCAAAGGATAACCCCTTGAATTTCTCCGATTTGCTCCTCGCGGAGCCGATACTCCGCGCCGTTGTTTCTGAAGGTTATACCGTCGCCACCCCCATCCAGGCGCAGGCCATTCCCCATATTCTGGGCGGCCGCGATGTGCTGGGCTGTGCGCAGACGGGCACCGGCAAGACCGCCGCGTTCGCGCTGCCGATTCTCCACAAACTCTCACAAGGCCCACGCTCGGCCAAGCCGCGAGCGCTCATTCTCTGCCCCACCCGCGAGCTGGCCACACAGATTGGCGACAGTTTCCGCGTGTACGGCAAGAATGTCGCATTGCGTCACGCCACCGTTTATGGCGGCATGAGCATCCGGCCGCAGATTGATATTCTTCGCCGCGGCGTTGATGTGGTGATCGCCACGCCGGGACGACTGCTCGATTTGATGGGCCAGAACTGCTGCGACCTGAGCGGCATTGAATTGCTGGTGCTCGACGAAGCCGACCGCATGCTCGACATGGGTTTCATCGTTGATATTCGCAAGATCATCTCGCGGATTCCGGCGCAGCGGCAGACCCTGATGTTTTCCGCGACCATGCCCTCTGATATTCAGCGTCTGGCCAGCGCCATCCTGCGCGATGCGGTCACCGTGAAGGTGGCTCAGCAATCGCCGGCGGCTGACAAGATCGAACAGTCGGTCTATTACATTTCCCGCGAGGAAAAGCCTGCGCTATTGGCACAACTTGTGAAAGACATGCCGATGACGCGGCCGCTCGTCTTCACACGGACCAAGCACGGGGCCGATCGTCTGGTCCGCCGGCTGTACAACAGCGGCATTCGTTCCGAAGCGATCCACGGCAACAAGAGCCAGAACGCGCGGCAGCGAGCGCTGGAAGGTTTCCGCGCCGGCCGCATTCATGTGCTGGTGGCGACGGACGTCGCATCGCGCGGCATCGACGTGGACGGCATTTCTCACGTCGTGAATTACGATGTGACGGATGAGCCGGAAACCTACATTCACCGCATCGGGCGTACCGCCCGGGCGGGGGCCTCTGGCTCCGCGATCACGCTTTGCGATCCGCAGGAGCGATCGGATCTGCGAGCGATCGAGCGACTGATGGGCAAGTCAATTCCGGTGAAGTCGGCACGACTTAATTCGCCTTCGTCACAGCAGGCGGCGGCTCAAAGTGAAGGCAACCCGTATGCGGGCCAGCAGCCGGCGCCACAGGGCACGCCTAAAGCGCCGCATTCGGCTCCGCATTCGGCGCCCCATGCCGCTCCACATAAAGCTCCGCACGCGGCTCCTCATTCCGGGCCGCGCGCCCCGCATTCAGCGGGACAACCGGCGAGGCACTCGACGGCGCATTCGACGGCGCATTCGACGGGCCATTCGACGGGACATTCCGACCGACCGGCGCCCGCTGAGCGGATGCGGCAGCCGCAGCATGGGGCGCAACATCCGATCCGAGGGCGTCATCATGCGGCCCCGGCGGCAGGAACGACGCACCGCAAGGGCCAGGACCGCCGGCAGGCCGGCGCGGGACGATTCAGGATGGTTTAAGAATTCGTCTTCCGATATCTTGATCTAAATGCAGAACTGGCTCACCGAATGTCGCAGGGTATTCGGTGAGCCTCCGCGCGCATTTGGATTGCTGGATCGCCATATCTATCTGCCATTTCCCAAACCGTTTTGGCTGAGAGAAAAAGATGATTTCAATCGCTTTTTCGAGGGACGCGAAAGGCTGCTTCGGGAAGGCATCGTGGTCTGGGGGCATTTGATTCAGGCCAACCGGATGATGATGAATCCCGGTCCGCACGACCACGGCGGAGAATTTGTTTTTTGCCCCGATGCAACAAAAGAAGTTGATCCGAGGCGACTTGGGTTCATCGCGTCGCAAATCTTTAATTTGAAAGGCACAACGCAGGCTGATCCAGAGACGGCATGGATTGCCAATTATTTGCAGAATGAAAAAATCCGCACATACGGCAGGCGCGTACCGGCGAAGATCGGCGGAGAATTAAATTGCGAGATATCGAGCGTGCTGATACGCCGGGCGCATTTGCCGGGAAAGCGGCTGAGATCATCAATATTGCCGCTGGTGGTGATGCCGCAGCAGCCGCGATTGGCGATGGTCGTGCCGTCACGATACTGGCCGCGCGAGATGGTTGATTTGTGGAAGGACGGGCGTTGACGACGCTTATTGCGTCGGGCCGATTTGTTCGGCCTGTTTGATTTTTTCAAGTTCCACAACGACGGCCTGTTCATGGGGGAGAAGCTGGCGGCCTTTGATTTTCTTGATGTCTTCGGCGTTGAGCAGACCGGTGGACTGTTTATGTTTGGCTTTCTTCGATTGCTGGCGAACAATGGATTGCAACAAATCGTCATTGTTCATGATTTTGACAATCGCAATGCCGGGTCGGGCTGCCAGCGCGGCCGCTACTCGTTCCTGATGAATCCTCAACAACTCCTCCGCCGACGTTTTTGACGGGCAGTGCTTCTGGTCGAATCCAGGAAAGGGAAGAGTAGTGTTCGAAGCGGTCGTCGTAATCACATAGGTTCCGTCACTCAATTCGGTATCCAAATCCATGTTTCGGATTTCCCCATTTGGAATAATCTTGTGATATGCAAACCCGACCATCGTTCCATCATCGCTGACAACAGAGCGAACGAATGATCGCATATGCGGAAACAAGCGGCTTAATGTTAGATTCTCGCGATCCCAGGCAAAGCGAAAGCCGCGACCGGCAAAAAAATCCTTGAACCGATCGTAGAACGCATGATCCAAATTCGGGAATTCGGCGGGCGTCACCATTCGATATTCATGCGGCTTTCCCGAATAAACCCCTTTCTGCCGCTCCAGCATGTCGCGGGCCGCCGCTTCTTTTGGATCGACCTTTGCGAAATCCCGGGCCTTGGCATTCTCCGACAAAACGCCGTGGAACCTTTGTTGAAGATGAATGTAATCGTCCACGTTTTCAACACATGTAATCTTTATGGTTGGCCGGGAAACCAATACGCCAGCCCTGGCATCCCGGTGGATTCGAATCATTTCCTCGAAGGAGGTTTGGCTTGCGCAGAGAACGTGCGTGAGACGTGGCTCGGAACGCGATATGGTCGCGTTCGATGAGTTATTGGTGTTGATATAACTGCCGTCACTCAATTCTGATTGTAATTCGACGAGCCGACGATCGGGCTTGTTTGCCACGCGACTCTTTATATGAATAATCGATGCAACGATATCCCCGTTTGGACCGACCATGGCACGCCGGAATTTCCTCGAATTGGGCAGCACTTTCGTCAATGTTACATTTTCCAGATCCCCCAGCGTTCGGAATCCGTTGCCTTCAAATGACAACTGCGTTTGGTCATAAAAATAATGGTCAAGCCCGGGATAATCCGCCGCGTTCACCAAACGAAATTCCTGTACGGCTCCGGAATAGACTGCCTGCTGGATGTTTCGGCTCGTCTCCTTCGCCGACGCCTCCTTAAACCGCACTGTCCGCCTCATGCGTTCGGTATAGGCCCAGCCGGTGATGGCAATGGCCAGACAGACAATACTCGGGACAATCGCGGCAAACCCCAAACTGGCATGGGTGGCCAGTCCCCATGCGCCATAAGCGGCAATCACGGCGCTTACCGCGTCGATGGTGAAGAGCGATTGTCTGGTTTCCCGCATGTTCGATTCCCGAGGCGCTATCCTAATCGGCATGTACGGATGTCGTAAAGGAAGCAAGCACCGGGACTGTTGATTGGGGTTTGACACAGATTATTGGCCGATCGAAAAATGAACCCCCACCCCAGCCCTCCCCCTGAGTACCGGGCGAGGGGGAAGAGGGGGAGTTCGGCAAGAATCAGCTTTAGACCCGGCCTGAGCGCCAAGAACATGAGTTGGATCCTGTTGATTGCCGGCGTTCGATATCAACGGTCCTGACATCCCAGACGTATAGAGGATGTGTTAGATGCCGACCTTTCCACACCCTTTGAGCGTCGAATATGTGAGGTCGGAAAAATAAGTTGGATTCAAATCAACCGGATCAGCCATGAAATTATCTCGCGGTTTTGTCTCGCGTTGCTTCCTTTCTCTGGCCCTGCTCGTGATGGCGGGTTGCTCTGATCTGGCGCCGCTGCCGCCGGTGGCCAAGACTACGATCAGCGCGCCGGTGACCATCACCGACAACGGCCCCACCTGGACGATGACCAACGGCATCGTCAAACAGACCATCAATAAGAACAACAGCAATTTAACGTCGCTGGTCTATCACGGCGTGAACATTGTCGGCCGCAGCGAATACTGGGAACAAACGCCTTCCGGCAAGGTCACATCGTCCGTCACCATCGACCCCGCGAAGAACGGCGGCGAGCGCGGTGAGGTTGCCGTCAAAGGCGTGAACGGGCGCATGGACATCGAAGTGCGATACACCATGGAGCGCGGCGTCAGCGGGTTTTACACCTATGCGCAGTATTCCCATCAGGCCAACTATCCGCAGGCGGGCGAGGGGGAGAGCCGCTTCATCCTGCAGATGAACCCGACGTTCAACTGGCTGTCGGTGGATAATGACCGCAACATGCTCATGATCGCCAATCAGGACCAGCGCTCGGCGGTGGTGATTCACGCCAAGGAGCAGAGCATTCTCAGTGCGGGCATCTACAAAAATTCCGTCGAACACAAATACAGCTACTGCGGCGTGATGTACAAGCTGCCGGCATATGGCTGGTCGAGCACCAAGGACCACATCGGCGTTTATTTTATCAACCCCAGTTGCGAATACATCGGCGGCGACGCCTCGAAGCTCGATCTGGTCTGCCACATGGGCGCGACGCTTCTGGACTACTGGACGTCGGGCCACTACGGCGGCGGCGCGGGTTTCAGCGTCCCGGCGGGCGAAAAATTGACCAAAGTCGTGGGGCCGATTTTTGTTTATTTCAACGCCCTGGAAAATCCGAAAGCGCCGACCCAGGCGGAGTTGGATACGCTCAAGGCCACCGAGGGCAATCCCACCATCCCGCAAACCTACCATGATAATGCGTTTGCTCTTTGGAATGACGCCTTGGTGAAAGCCAAAGAGGTGAAGGCGGCATGGCCGTATGATTGGGTTGAGGGCATGGACTATCCGCATAAATCTGAGCGCGCGGATGTGAGCGGGCAATTGGTGCTGAACGACCCGCAGGCCGCGACGACGCGACTGCCGCATCTGACGGTCGGGCTGGCTCATCCGGATTACACGGGGGGCGGAAGCGCGTTCGCCCAGCGGTCGGGAAATGGAAGCCTGGTGACGTGGGAGCACGACGGCAACCACTATGAATTCTGGAACGACGGCTCCGATGACGGCAAGTTTACCATTACTAATGTGCGGCCCGGCAACTACACATTACATGCGTTCGCCGACGGCGTGCTTGGGGAATTCGCCCAGGCCAACATCACGGTTGAAGCGGGCAAGCCGCTGAATCTTGGCAAACTGGAATGGAAGCCGATTCGCAACGGCAAACAGATCTGGGAGATCGGCTATCCCGACCGCACCGGCGGGAAATTCTTCAAGGGCGATGGCGCCAACTACTGGCGCTGGGGCTGGTGCGTTCGGTATCCGCTCTTGTTCCCGAACGACATCACCTACACCATCGGCAAGAGCGATTACCACAAGGACTGGTTCTTCGAGGAGGTGCCGCACAGCACAACCACAGCATGGCTGAACCCGGCGGCGAAGGATCCGGCCAACCAGCCCTTTGGCTGGGTGCATACGGGCACGGCGGGGCAGGATATGTGGCAAACCATTGGCCGGGGTCGGGCGACCACGTGGACGATCAAGTTCAACATGGACAAGGCAGAGCACGGCCGTGCCGCACTGCGCGTGGCGCTGGCCGGCTCCGATGGCGGCGGCGGCTTGCAGGTTGGAGTCAATGGCAAGAGTGTCGGCACGATTCGCACCATCTCCACCAACGCTCTGCGCTACAACACCGACACAGGCGTTTGGCGCCAGTACACGCAGATGTTTGACGCGGCGATGCTGAAGGCGGGCGAGAATACCATGCAACTCACGGTGCCGGCGGGCGATCTAACCTCCGGGGTTGTCTGGGACTACCTGCGCCTGGAGTTGAATGAGGACTACAAACCGTGAAGGGGGTTGGTGGGGTTATTGCATAAATATTCAGTAACCCCGTTGCTCACCCCCCTGCCCCTTGATTATACTGGCAAGTTCGGCTGGCGATGGACGCTGGGAAGTTCTCAGCGCGTCCGGTCGAATGTCTCCGAACTGTTTTGGCACCTCTCCCGGTCCTTAATTCGTTCTTATCAGTAAGTTACTCCTCATGGTCGATTTCAACCTGATCAATTCCCTCGGTGATTTAGATGAAGATGTTAATTCCGCAGTCGCCACCGCATTAGGCGATGCAGCCAGCGATATATCGAAGCTGGTGAGCGGCGATGAAGTCCAGGACTTCACGCCGGGCGCGATCCTCAAGGGACGCGTGTCGTCAGTCGCGGGCGACGATTTTGTCATCGAGATGGGACTCAAGAGCGAAGGAATCCTTGAGCGAGGTGAATTCGACGAGCCGGAAAATGTGAAGATCGGTGACGAAGTTCGCGTCCTCCTCGAGGACGTGGAAGGCGACACCGGTCTGGTGAAAATCTCCAAGCGCAAAGCCGACCGCATCATCAACTGGGAAGTGATCATGCGGTCGAAGAAGGAAGGTGACCCCGTCAGCGGCAAGGTCACCAAGAAGATCAAGGGCGGCCTGCTCGTGGATATTGGGGTGCCGGTCTTTCTTCCGGCTTCGCAGGTGGATATCCGCCGGCCGGGCGAAATTTCGGATTGGATCGGGCGATCAATCGACGCGGTTATCCTCAAGATCGACGAAGAGCGCCGCAATATTGTTATTTCCCGCCGCAAGCTCATCGAGCAGCAGCGCGAGGAACTCAAGCGCCGCACCATGGACGGCCTGCAAGTCGGCGAAGTGCGCAAGGGGACGGTTAAGAACATTGCCGACTTCGGCGCATTCATCGACTTGGGCGGAATCGACGGACTGCTGCATATTACCGACATGAGCTGGGGCCGCATCAATCATCCCAGCGAAGTGCTTAAGATCGACCAGGAGATCGAAGTTAAGATTCTGTCAATTGACAAAGAGAAGGAAAAGATCGCCCTGGGCCTCAAGCAGAAGGAATCCAGCCCCTGGGAAAATATCGAGACGCGCTACCCCGTCGGCTCGATCCACGAGGCGGAAGTGGTCAACATCATGTCTTACGGCGCGTTCTGCCGTTTGCAGGAAGGCGTCGAAGGCCTGGTGCATATCAGCGAGATGAGCTGGACCAAGCGCATCAATCATCCGTCGGAAGTTGTGACGCAGAACCAGAAGGTGAAGGTCAAGGTTCTGGAAATCAACAAGGACAAGCAGGAAATCTCACTTGGCATGAAGCAAGTGGGCGAGAATCCATGGGAGCGGGTGGCCGAGCGTTATCCCCCGGGTTCGGTGGTCGAAGGCAAGGTCCGCAATATTGCCAATTATGGAGCGTTTGTAGAGATCGAAGAGGGCATCGACGGGCTGCTCCATGTGTCGGATTTGTCATGGACCAAGAAGATTGGGCATCCATCCGAGGTATTGAAGAAGGGCGAAAGCGTGAAAGCTGTCGTCCTGACTGTCGATCAGGAGAAGCAGCGCATCGCACTGGGCCTGAAGCAGATGCAGGAAGACCCATGGACGACCGTTATTCCGGCCAATTACCGGCCTGGAATGGTGGTCAAGGGGCATGTCACGAAGATCGCCAACTTCGGCGTATTCGTGGAATTGGAGCCGGGACTGGAAGGTTTGCTGCACATCAGCGAAATCAGCGACCAGAAGGTGGAAAAACCGGAAGATCAGCTCAAGGTAGGGCAGGAATTGGACGTGAAGATACTGCGCGTGGACAGCGAGGAGCGAAAGATCGGCCTGTCGCTGAAGCGAGCGCAGTGGGCACAGGAAGAGGAAGCCCGGGAAAATGCACGTGCCATGAGAGCCGAAAAACGAGGCCTCAGGGGCGGTTTGGAGGGCGGAGAGCAGACCCGAGGTCTTGGCGACCTGGGCCGATAATCCCCGCCGTAGTACTCAAATCCATTAATGTGCACGCGATGGCGCGTCGCACGGCCATGTATTGCCGGGCCGTGCATTAGCGCACCGTATCAAGCGGCGCACATAATTGCTGCGCAGTGGAACCGATCGCGGATTTGCTTCGTATACCCCTTTGACGGCCCGCATTCCTACGGATTTCCGTGGGTGCAAAGTCGGTTGTGAAGGGGGCCGATAGTAGTCTGGGCGCACCGGAGCTTTTTCGGTCTGCCGATCAAGTCGGAGAATTATGCAATCTACGGCAGTTCAATCCGGTCTTCATCTGTACCTGAGGCAGATTCATCGCTCCCCCCTGCTGACGGCGGACCAGGAAAAGTCGCTGGCGCGTCTCATCATTCATCAAAACGACCCGGCGGCGCGTGAGCGGATGGTTAGCTCCAATCTGCGCCTGGTCGTCAATATCGCCAAGAATTACGTCCACCGCGGATTATCCCTCCCCGATCTGATTGAAGAAGGGAACATCGGCCTGCTGAAGGCGGTGGAAGGATTTGATCCGGAAAACGGCAGCCGATTCAGCACATATGCAAGCTGGTGGATCAAACAGGCAATTAAGCGAGCACTAATTAACAGCGTGCAGCCGATCCATATACCAGCCTACATGGTTGAGATGATGGGCAAGCTGCGCTATGCGATGCGTGAATTGGAAGAGAAGCTGGGGCGGCTTCCGACTCTTGAAGAATTGTCGGAACACATGAAGATGTCGCCAAAAAAATTGCGCATCATTCGCAAGGCGGTCAAGGCCTACAACTCCCCCACCCAGAGCGGCAGCGCCGACGGCGAATTGACCATCAACGAGCTGGTGGCCGACCGCAACAATCCGCCGCCGGACGAAATTGTGCGCGACACGGACGAATTAAGGCGCCTGGCTGAATTGCTCAAGACGATCGACCAGCGGGCGGCGAAGATTCTCAAGCTGCGCTACGGCCTGAACGGCAACGATCCCATGACGCTCAAGGAGATCGGCGAGGAGATCGGCCTGACGCGCGAGCGCGTGCGGCAGATCGAACACGAGGCGCTGAGGCGTCTGCGCGATTCGATGATGGTTGAGGCGTAGCAAGCCTGCATGATTCAATGACTCACCGGCCAACTCATCGCAGCCCAAAACATCGGCGCACGGCGTGAATTGACGTTGCGAATGCGTTACTCCGGATTATAGATTCAATTCTTGTCCTGTTATATCGAGTTCGATCGCATCAATTCGCCGGGCAATCGCATATGAGCGATGAATGCACTTCAACCCCACCCCGGATTATTCACCGCCCGCGAGGGCGTAACCTCGCGGGCGGCGAATAATCCTGGCAAGAAGAATTGCAATTGATTTCGGCGTGCCGTGGTCGGGCCGCAGCATAAATGCGGCGGCTAAACAGCGGCGCTTTTGAGGGGCTACAGCGTGACAACTTCAACGGCGGGCACAACGGGGGCGTCATTGGCCTGCTGCATCTTATACAGGGCGTGGAAGGAACTGAAGCCTACATAGAAGAATCCGCCGGCGAAAATGCAGAGGAACGGAACGGCAGTAATGCAGAAATTGTAATAAGCGCTGGTGAGAACCCAGCAACTCATGTAACAGCCGAACGCGATCTCAATGATCGGCAGAGACATGCGCTTGAGGGTAAAGACGCTGGGGGCGCGAACATCGCCGCGGTACTTGCCGCTGGTTCCGTACTTGGGGGTGCGGACAAATTCGCTGGGTTTGCGGTGAATTGCGCCCCAGATGGCTTCGCAAACGGCTTTGAAATTATTGAGACTGATGCCGACGCCGAGGGCCATGAGGATGGGCATGTAGAAGACGGTTTTCCAGCCGGCTTCGTTGCCGAGGAGTTCCTTCTGGCCGAAGACGAAGAACGTGCTGGCGGAGCAGGTGGCGAGAATAAAGAGGCTGCCGCTGAAAAGGTACTGGCCCCAAGTGCCGGAGAAATGGTTGAACGGGCTGTAGAAGGCGAGGAAGCAGGGATACATCAGGATCGTCAGAAGAACCATGCCGATGTAAACGACTGTGTTGGTGAGATGGAAGAAGGCTTCTGTTTTTACAGCGAGCGGAAGTCTGGAGCGCATGATTCGCGGGAGGAGCTTGATGCAGGTTTGCATCGAGCCTTTCGTCCAGCGATGGGCCTGCTGCTTGTAGCCGATCATTTCCGGGGGGAGTTCGGCGGGGGCACAGAACTGGGGGAGATAAACGAACTGCCAGCCTTTTAACTGGGCGCGGTAGCTGAGATCCAAATCTTCGGTGAGGGTGTCGTGGTGCCAGCCGCCGGCATCATCGATGGTGGTCCGGCGCCAGACGCCTGCGGTTCCGTTGAAGTGCATGAACCGCCCGCTGCGATTGCGGGCGGTGTGCTCGATGACGAAGTGGCCGTCGAGGAAAATCGCCTGGCTCTTGGTGAGGAGCGAGGCGTCGCGATTGAGATGATCCCAGCGGACCTGGACCATGCCGATTTTGTCGTCAGTGAAATAATCGAGGACGTTATGGAGGATGTCGCGGGGGGGAAGGAAATCGGCGTCGAAGATGGCGATGTAATCGCCGCTGGCTTGCTTCATGCCTTCGGCCAATGCACCGGCCTTGAAACCGACGCGGTTGTCGCGATGGATGAAACGAATGGGGAAGCCCTTTGCGGCCATTTCCTCGCAGGTCTTGCGGGCAATTTCAGCAGAGTGATCGGTGCTGTCGTCTAGAACCTGGATCTCGAGGCGGTCCAGCGGATAGTCGATCAGGCAACTGGCGCGGATGATGCGCTCGGCGACCTGATCTTCGTTATACATGGGAAGCTGAACCGTGACCTTGGGCAGGACCGAGAAGCAGCCCGTGGGAAGGTAGCCGTCGTGTTTATACTTGAGATAGAGGTAGACGAGGGTGTAGCGGTGGATTCCGTAGACTGCGACGACGCACAGCACCAGCACATAGGTAATGATCAAAAACTCGTCGAGCAAGGTTACTCCCAAACGACGGTAAGACACATAGTCTAAAGCGTTCAGACGGGTCTGTCAAAATATAAATCCGGCTGAAACAGATCATCCCAATTCAATGGGCAAAAAAAAGAAAGCCCAGGGTGGAAATCCCTGAGCTTTTGTTGAACTGAAGAATATAAACTTTTTAAGCGAGTCGCATGCGCGATCGGGCGCGCCGCATAAAAGCCGCGGCTAAACTGTGGGCGGTGCGGAGTCGGGGGGAGTTGCCGGTTGTTCAGCCGATGGCGCTGACTCTTCGGTCTTTTCGGGCTTGCCGCGTTTGAGCGCCTTGGCGGCGAATTGATGACGGCGTTCATTGCGTTTGCGTCGGAGGCCGGAACTGCGGCGGGCGGTGCCGCGCGGGGCGGACTCTTCGGTGAGGAGTTGCAGCAAGACCAAGTTACCTGCATCACCAATCCGAAATTTGGCGAGCTTGATGATGCGGCTGTAGCCGCCGGATCGGCCGGCGAACTTGGGGGCAACATCCTTGAAGAGCTTCTGAACGACGGTTTCGCCGGTGAACTCCTGTTCGGCGTCGACCAGGCGGCGGTCGTTGAGGATGGAGATGACGCGGCGTCGGGCGTTGACAGTGCCGACGCGCGCCAGCGTGATGAGCTTCTCAGCCATCGCCTGGACTTCCTTGGCCTTGGGCAGGGTCGTGCGGACCTTGCCGTGCTCAAAAAGGCTCTGCACCAGATTGCGGCGCATCGCCCCGCGGTGTTCGGTATCACGGCTCAACTGCCGGCCGCGTATCATGTGACTGCTCATGGTCGTATCCAGTCTTTCAAATGCAAACTACTTCGATCTACGAACTTCAAAAAAAACGGCGGCGACATTCGTCGCGGCCGGATTAATTCTTAGCCGGCGCCTCGGCGTTTTGTCCTTCGGCGTCGTCTGATTCCAATTCATCATCATCGTCGGGCATGGTGGCGGCCGCGGACGGCTGGGCGTCGAGGTCCATGCCTAGGCTGAGGCCCATATCGGCGAGCTTGCGCTTCACTTCGCGCAGGCTGGTCTTGCCGAAGCTGCGAACCTTGAGCAGATCGGAGTCGGTCCGCTTGACCAAATCGCGCACGGTGGCGACCTTGGCCGATTCCAGGCAATTGTTCGCCCGGACGGACAGATCCAATTCCTGGACTGTCATGTTGAGTTTCTGATTCAGGCCAGGGTCCATGGTGGCGCGAGTGGCTTCGCCGAGTGCGGCGACTGCTTCATCGCTGGCGGTTTCCGAGCCAAGCTCAAAATACTGAACGAACGGATTGAGATGCTTGCGGAGAATTTTGCTGGCTTCGACGAGGGCCATTTCCGGGCTGATGGTGCCGTCGGTCCAGATTTCCAGGATCAGGCGGTCATAGTCAGTCTTCTGGCCGACGCGGGCATCTTCCGTTGAATAGCGGACGCGCGTGACAGGCGAGTAGACGCTATCCACCGCGATGAGGCCGATTTCCTGTTCCTCGGCGTCCTCGATATTTTCCGAGGCGGTGACGTAGCCGCGGCCCTTGTTGACGGTGAATTTCATCTCGAAATTCACGTCTTCAGTGAGCGTGCAGATGACATGATCGGGGTCGGTGAGAGTAATCGCGGGATCGGCTTCGATCATGGAAGCGGTGACGGGGCCGGCCTTTTTGGCCGTCAGCTTCATCTCGCGGGAATCGTCGGAGTCCATCTTCACGATCAGACTCTTGATATTGAGGATGATGTCGGTGACATCTTCCATGACGCCGGGGAGGCTGGAGAACTCGTGCTCCGCGCCTTTGATCTTGACATGAGTGACGGCGGCGCCTTCGAGAGACGAAAGCAGAATGCGACGCAGGCTGTTGCCGACGGTGGTGCCAAAGCCGCGTTCAAAAGGCTCGGCGGTGAATCGGCCGTAAGTATCGGTGGAAACCTGACCGTCGCGAATGACGCGCGACGGGAGTTCCAGACCTCGCCAACGAATTCTCATAACCAAACTCCCTCCAGGCATAGATGGCCTGGGCATGGCTCAAACCGGCGGATCGCTGGAGGTTACCGCCCCAACCATTAGGGGCCATCTGTCTCCGGCCTCGCCGCGCGGCGAGCAAGTTAATAATTGTGTTACATCAAACTCGACGCTTCTTGGGAGGACGGCAGCCGTTGTGCGGAAGCGGCGTGACGTCTTCGATGCCGGCGACTTTCAGGCCGGCGTTTTGCAGATTGAGGATGGCCTGCTCGCGGCCGGCGCCGGGGCCTTTAACCTTCACTTCGACTTCAATCATTCCATGCTTGCGGGCCTGCTGAGCGGCTGAATCAGCGGCGCGGCCGGCGGCGAAGGGGGTGCTCTTCTTGGCGCCTTTGAATCCGACCGTTCCGGCCGACGCCCAGGCGATGGTTTCGCCGTTGAGGTCGGTGATGGTCACCATCGTGTTATTAAAGGTGCTCTTGATGTGAGCGATGCCGCGGGTGACGCCCTTGCGGACTTTCTTTTTCGCCGCGGCTTTGGCGCCGGGAGCGGCTTTGGCGGGTGCGCCGCCGGAGCTGCCGGACGAAGCGGATTGTGGTTGATCGGCCATGAGGTTCCTTCTTGTGTTTCAAAACGGGCGGATTCGCCTGAGCAGGCGCCGCGCGCAAAAAAATCGTGCGACTACTTGCCGAGTTCCTTGACGCCCTTCTTGCCGGCGACGGTCTTGCGCGGGCCTTTTCGGGTGCGGGCGTTGGAGCGGGTGCGCTGGCCGCGAACCGGGAGCGCCCTGCGATGCCGCGCGCCGCGATAGCACTGAATGTCGCGCAGGCGGGCGATGTTTTGCTGGATGGCCCGGCGCAGGGCGCCTTCGACGGGGTGATCGCGGTCAATGATCGTGATGATCTTGGCCAGCTCGTCTTCCGTGAGTTCCTTGGCGTGACGACCGAACTCAATGCCGGCTTCGCGCAAGATGGCTTTGCTGTTGGAACGGCCGACTCCATAGATATAGGTCAGGCTGATCCAGATTGGTTTTTCCGGCGGGATGTCCACGCCTGATACACGAGGCATCGGTTGACTCCAAAATAAGGAAAGCTTCCGCGGGCTGGAAACTGTTGTCGCTGCTAACCCTGCTTCTGCTTGTGTTTTGTGTTGGTGCAGATCACCCGGACTATGCCCTTGCGGCGCACAATCTTGCAGTTCTCACAAATACGTCGGACGCTGGCTCGAACTTTCATGGCTTCTATAACCCTGCTAAAATGGTCGAATCGAAGAGTATATCAGAACATTAACTCAGGCTCAAGTGCCTGGTTGCGAAGAAATCGTGGTTTTTTTAGCTTCATTTCATATCAACGCCTTCTTTTTAACGCAGAGAGCGCGGAACAGCGCAGAGACCGATTTGCGAGATAATGAACTCGTAAACGAAACATGATTTCGATTTAGGGGCCAGACGTCGAATGACGAATTGGTCTCTGCGGTTCTCTGCGAACTCTGGGTTAATAATTAGCGCCATTATTTTCATAAATCACAATAGGAAAATGATTTATGGCACGGGCGCCAGCGGAGCCGAGGGGACCGGAGCGGCGGGAGGCGCGACTGGAACCGGTACATGCCCGTCCGTCAGGATGTCGCAGCCGGAATCGGTGACCAATACCGTGTGCTCGAAATGGGCGGCCGGCATGTGGTCTACTGTGTAGACGGTCCAGCCGTCGGGGCATAGCTCCACTTCGCGCTTGCCCATGACGACCATGGGTTCAACGGCCAGCGTCATTCCCCGGCGCAGGACAAAATCGGTGCGCAATTGTTCGGCGGTCACGAAGTTGGGGACTTTCGGCTCTTCGTGCATGTCGCGGCCCACGCCGTGGCCTACGAATTCCCTAACCACGCTGAAGCCGTGTTTTTCCACATTGTGTTGCAACAGGCGGGCGATGTCCGACCAGCGGCGGCCGTGGGTGATATTGGCGATGGCGAGCGTCAGCGTCTGGCGCGTGACATCGAGCAGCGATTGCATGCGGGGACTGATGTCGCCGATGCCGACGGTGATGGCGGTGTCGGAGCAGTAGCCGTCGAGTTTGAGGGCGAGGTCGAGGGTGACGATGTCGCCGTCCTTGAGCTTGCGTTCGTTGGGGATGCCGTGAACGACGACCTCGTTGACGCTGATGCAGGTGTAGCCGGGGAAGCCTTCGCCGGGTTTGTAAGTCGGGTAGTTTTTGCTCATGCCGCGAGCGCCGACTTTTTCCATTTCGGCGTGGGCGAGTTCATCGAGCTGTCCGGTGGTGACGCCGGCGACGGCGGCGGCCTTCATCTTATTCAATATGTCATGGGCGACGTTGCCGGCGCGGCGCATCATCTCCACGTCGTGGCGGTTTTTGATGACGATCAGGTTGGACCGATTACTCGAATGCACGGTATCCCGCTTAGAGGCGAAGAATTTCCTCGCTGCAATTAATACTGCCGGCCTTTGATGCGCTTGCCCTTGCCGCTGTCACCGCTGAGGAAGCCGCCGTAGTTGCGCATCAGGAGATTGGCTTCGATGCGCTGGACCATGTCCAGCGCGACGGAGACCACGATGAGCAGGCCGGTGCCGCCGAGGAATGCGCTGATCTGGAAGGGAATGCCGAGCCATTCGGTCACGACCATCGGCACGACCGCGATCACGCAGAGGAACGCGGCGCCGACGTAGGTGATGCGCATCATGACTTTTTCAAGATAGTCGGCGGTGCGTTTGCCGGGACGCAGGCCGGGGATAAAGCTGCCATAGTCGCGGAGCTGGTTGGCCATTTCCTTGGGCTGGAACTGAACGGTGGTCCAGAAATAGGCGAAGAAATAAATCATCGCGCTTTCAAGGAGGATATAGAGGTATCCGCCGCGGCCGAACTCCAGGTTGAGCCAACTGGCGGCGGCGCCGAGGGCACCGCCAATATTTTTGCCATTGAGCCAGCCGAGGATGACGCCGGGGAAAAGCATCAGCGACTGGGCGAAGATGATCGGCATGACGCCGCCGTGATTGACGCGGAGCGGGAGGAATTGTTTCTGGCCGCCGTAAATGTGGCGGCCGCGCGTGTGCTTGGCCTGCTGGATGGGAATGCGGCGCTGGGCCTGCGTGATCAGGATCGAGCCAGCGACGACGAAGACAAAAGATGCGGCCAGGAACAGCACCTTGCCGGGGGTGATGGGCTTGGTCGGATCAGGGGTGCCGGCGCGAAGGTTGGTCTGCTCAATCAACTGCTGAATGGCGGCCGGCATGCGGGCGACGATGCCGGCGAGAATGATCAGCGAGACGCCGTTGCCGAGGCCGTACTCGTCGATTTGCTCGCCGAGCCACATGAGAAAGATGGTGCCGGTGGTGAGGGAAATGATTCCGACGAGCCAGAAATTCAGGCTCATTTCGCGGATGAACATTTTTTGCACGAGCGGATGATCGGAATGGAACTGGGCGGTCATGAGGAAGGCGCCCTGGACCAGACAGAGAGGGACGGTGGCGTAGCGCGTCCATTCCTGGATTTTTTTCCGGCCGGATTCACCCTCCTTCTGCATTTTTTCCAGCGAGGGAACGACGGTTCCCAGAAGCTGGAAAATAATGGAGGCGGAGATGTAGGGCATGATGCCGAGGCCGAAGACGGTACTCTGCGTGAGGCTGCCGCCGGAAAAGATGGCGACATAGTTGGCCAGGCGTCCGGCCGCGGACTCATCGCCGCCCTTGGAACGCTGGGCGTCCATCTTGGCGAATTGTTCCTGATCGGTGCCGGGCAGCGGCACATGATAGCCGATTCGATAAATGGCCAGCATGAACAAAGTGAACAAAACCTTGTTCCGCAATTCCGGGACTCGGAAGATGTTGATGAAGGTCTTAATCATGGCGGGCCAAATGAAAGTTTAAGGTTTAAGAGTTTAAGGGCCTATGGTTCAACAGTATAGTCCAAGTTTCACTTCCCTGGAACCGATTGGAAAAAAGCCCAGGCGGGTGGTGCCTGGGCTTGAATCGGTTTGCTTAATACGGCTCCATCGGAAATTCCCGGGAACTTCATTCGGCTGCGGGCTTCTCGGCTGACTTTTCCGCCGACTTTTCAGCGGGCGCCTCACCCTTGGCCGCGGGCTTCTGCGCTTTTTCGGCGCCCTTTTCCGGGGCCTTGTCAGCGGGAGCTTCGTCGGCTTCGATCTTCTTCTTCACGGGCACGCGGGGGACGAATTTCTTCTTTTCCTTGGGGAACTCAAAAGTAGCGCCCTTGACCGTCTTGGCGGTTCCGCCAAGAGCGATGATCTGGGCATGAGCCGACTTGCTGTACCAGCCGGCGACGATGTTGAGCTTTTTGGTCAGCTTCCCCGATCCGAGAATCTTGACTGGCAGCTTGAGGTCGGGAACCAGGCCAAGCTCCTTGAGAGCCAGCCCGTCAACCGTCGCGCCGTCGGCAAAGGTGTTCAACTCGGCGACGTTGACGACGTTGAAGCGGTTCTCGAAATCGAAATTGCTGAAACCGCGCTTGGGGAAGCGACGGAAGATGGGGGTCTGGCCGCCTTCATGGCCGCGCTTGATGTAGGTGCCCTGGCGTGCCTTGGCGCCCTTGGCGCCTCGTCCGCTGGTTTTACCGCGTCCGCTGGATTCGCCGCGACCTTTGCGTCGGGGGCGTTTGTTGCGGGGGACTTTATTTAGGATGTCGTGAATCATTGTCAAACTCCGGCGAACTCGCCCGCTCCGTGCGCCAGCTTGACGCCGCGCACATTTTCAACCTGTTCGCGGTTTTTCAACTGCTTGAGGGCGGCCATGCAGGCTTTGACCAGATTTTTGGGGCTGGTTGAGCCATAGGCCTTGGTTAGAATATCCGTGATGCCGCACAACTCGACGCACGGCCGAACGCTCTTGCCGGCGGTGACGCCCGTGCCGGGACGAGCCGGAACGAGCACAACCGAACTGGCTCCGCTGGTTCCCTTGACGGGGTGCGGGATGGTTGAGCCTTTGAGCGTGACCTTGATCATGTTCTTGCGTGCGTCTTTGGTGGCTTTTTCAACGGCCGGTGGAACTTCGTTGGCCTTGCCGTAACCGAAGCCGACGTTGCCCTTGCGATCACCGGCGACAACGAGAGCGCCGAAGCTGAAGGTGCGGCCGCCCTTGACGACCTTTGAGCAACGATAAATTCGGACGACGGAAGATTCGGTGCCGCTTTCGTCGGTTGTGCGATCGCGATTGCCGCCGCGGCCACCGCCTGGACGACCGCGCCCACCGCCGCCGCCACGACCGCCGCCGCCGCGTCCACCGCCGCCGCCGCCACCACGGCCATGATCCTGCCGTTGGGGTTGCTGCGGCTGATCGGGGGTCGGTGCGGCCGGTGCTGCTGATTCGGGCGCAGCAACCGATGCCGCTGCCGCCGGCTCCGCTGCCGGGGGCTGCTGTGCCGGTTGCTCAGGCGCCTGATTTTCCGTTTCTGCCATGATCCACTCTCAGAAAAAGGACTAAAACTTCAAACCGCCTTCGCGGGCCGCGTCGGCCAGTGCCTTGACGCGACCGTGATACATTCTTCCGCTGCGATCGAACGCGACGGCGGTAATGCCGGCCGCCTTGGCGCGCTCGGCGATGGCAAGCCCGACCTTTTTGGCCGCGGCGATGTTGCCGCCGTTTTTCAGCTCGCCCCGCACATCGTCAATGGTACTGGCGGCGGCAACCAATGTCCGGCCGGCAAAGTCATCAATGATCTGGGCATAAATGTGCTTGTCGCTTCGGAAAACCGAAAGACGGGGGCGTTCGGCGCTGCCGAAAATCTGCTTGCGAATCGAATATTTGCGCCGCAGCAGGCGTTTTGCCTTGAGTACGTTTTTGTCGGCCATATGAACCCTTTACCTGCCTTGGCACGAGACTCCACTCCACTGAATTTCGCTGGGAGCGTCGGCCCGTTACCAGGCAATATCCTATAATCAGGCAATTCCTTACTTCGCTGCTCCGGCTCCGGCAAATGCCTTGCCCGGCTTGATCTTGATGTATTCGCCTTCGTAGCGAACGCCCTTGCCCTTGTATGGATCGGGCTTGCGGACGCGACGCACGTCGCTGGCGAACTGTCCGACCAACTGCTTGTTCGGGCCGGTCACATGAATTTTGGTGCCCGCCTCGACTTTGACTTCGACTTCCGGCGGAATCGGCACGCTGATGGTGTTGGCATATCCGACTGATAAAATCAAGGACTTGCCCTTGACCTCAGCCTTGTAGCCGACGCCCTGAACTTCGAGCGACTTTTTGTAGCCCGTGACAACGCCCTCGACATAATTGGCGCACAGCGCCCGCATGAGACCATGAAGGGCCTTGCTCTGCCGGTCGTCGTTGGGTCGGGCAACAATCAATTCCTTCTTGGCCGCGTCGAGCGTGACCTTGATGAGCGGATGAACCGGAAGTTCAAGCTTGCCCTTGGGGCCTTCGAATTTAACGGACTGGCCCTGCACGCTTACTTTCGCAGCGCCGATGGGAACAGGTTTTTTGCCTATGCGACTCATGGAAAACCTTTGGTTTCAATTCAGCTTACGGTGCATAACAGCTCGCCGCCGACGTTTTGCTCGCGAGCTCGGCGGTCACTCATGACGCCCTTGCTGGTGCTGACGACGGCGATGCCCATGCCGTTGAGCACGCGCGGCAGCTCGTCAACCTTGCGGTAGACGCGGCAGCTTGGCTTGCTCTCGCGGTCCAGGTCGTGAATCACCTTTTCACCGGTATTGGTGTACTTCAGGGTGACACGAATCTGGCCCTGCTGGCCGTCGTCCAAAAGGTCGAAATCGCTGACGTAGCCCTCGTCCTTAAGCACCTGCGCGATGCCTGCGCAAATTTTGCTCTTGGGGATGAGCACCATTCGGCGCCCGACCCTGTTGGCGTTGCGGATCCGCGTTAGCATGTCCGCGATGGGATCTTGATTATTCATCGCTTGTCTCTGGTCCTCGACTCGTAAGTCTTCGACTGTTGCCGCCGGATGGCGACGTTACCAACTGGCCTTTTTCATCCCGGGAATCTTGCCCGCCAGGGCAAGCTCACGAAGCACGATGCGGGATACCTTGAACTTGGAAAGACACCCGCGCGAGCGGCCTGTGATCTGGCAGCGTTTGTGCGAGCGTGTCGGACTGGAATCCCGCGGCAGCTTCGCCAGCGCCGCAAAATTCTTTTCCTTTTTGAGCTGACGCCGCAGCTCCGCATACCGCTTCACCAGCGCCTCGCGCCGGCGTTGCTTGCTGATCCATGCCAATGTCGCCATTGTTACCTGCCTTCAATCTTGCTGGTCTCACGGAACGGAAATCCAAACTGTTTCAGCAGCTCGCGGCCGTGGTCCGCGTCATGGGCCGTCGTCACCATGGTGATGTTCAGGCCCTGCTGGAACGTCACTTCGGCGCTGTTGACCTCGGGGAAAATCGTTTGCTCGCCAAATCCGAGGTTGTAGTTGCCGGACTTATCGAAGCCGTCGGGGTCCAGGCCGCGGAAGTCCTTCACGCGCGGGATCGCCAGAGAAATCAGGCGATCGAGAAATTCGTACATGCGTCCGCCGCGAAGCGTGACCTTGAGGCCGGTTTCCATGCCCTCGCGGACTTTGAAATTCGCGACGCTCTTTTTGGCCTTGGTTCGCACGGGCTTCTGGCCGGCGATCACCGTGAGTTCTTTTTCCGCCTTCTCAAAGCTGCTTTTGCCTTCACCGCCGACGGTGGCGAAACGACCGAGGCCCATCGAGAGGACGATCTTTTCGAGCTTCGGCGCGGCCATGGCATTCTTCAGGCCGAATTTTTCGCAGAGCGACGGGGCAACCTTTTCCTTGTAATGAATGTAGAGCCGAGCCGGGGGAGCGGGAACCTTGGGTCCGTCATCAACCACCTGCTCTTCAACAACGGCGGCCTTGGGCTTCTTTTTCTGCTGCTGGCCGCCTTTGCCACCTGGGCCGCCCTGACCCTTGGGATGCGCTGCGCCACTCTTGTCGCCCGGGGGGTGCGGCTTCTTTTTGTCTTTGTCTTTTTCTTTATCTTTATCCGCCATCGCTCGCCTCTATCACGGTTATCGTTAAGCATTCGCCGGCGTTTGGGCCGGAGTGGATGCCGCGGGAATCGAAGGCGCCGCCAGTGCGTGAACGACACCGAGATCGGTGCCGCCCTTGACGGCGATGCGCTTCTTGATTCCGTCCTTGGTCACGAAACGCACTCGCGTTCCCTTGCCGCTGACCGGGTCCACGGGCAGCACATTGCTGATGTGAATCGGCGCGTCTTTCTGGATGCGGCCGCCCTGCGGATGACGCTGGCTCGGACGCACGTGTTTCCACACGCGATTCATTCCTTCAACCACGACGCGATCCTTGTCGGGGATCACCCGAAGGATGCGGCCGGTTTTTCCTTTGTCGGCTCCGGTGATAATCATCACCGTATCGCCGCGCTTTACATGTCGAGCCATCTGAATCACCAACCGTTCTCGGCCAGGGCCAAACCGACAAGGTCCGGCCCCGTCCCAATTTTACACTGTCCCAATTTTACACTGTCCAATTTTTACGCTGTCCGATTTTTTCTCAGACCACTTCGCTTGCGAGCGAAACGATCTTCATGAAATTCTTTTCTCGTAATTCGCGGGCGACGGCCCCGAAGATGCGCGTGCCGCGCGGGTTATTTTCCTTGTCGATGACGACGGCGGCGTTGCGGTCAAACCGGACATAGCTGCCATCGCTGCGAAGGATCGGCTGGCGGGTTCGCACAACCACGCAGCGGATGATTTCGCCCTGCTTGATTTCGCCGGCGGGCAGGGACTTCTTCACGGCGCAAATAATGATGTCGCCGATGTGGGCGACCTTGCGCTTAAACTTGCCCTTGCTGCTGCTGCCGCGCAGAACCTTGATGCACATGCCCTGCTTGGCTCCGGTGTTGTCGGCGATGTCGACGTAGGTCTGTTGTTGAATCATGGCGGTTTAAGCCTTTCCCGTCATCACGTCTTCAGCCGCCACCTGGATCGCCCGCTCGGGGGCGCGTTCCACGATTCGCAGCAGGCGATGGTGCTTGGTCTTGCTGAGCGGGCGGCACTCGGAGATTTCGACGGTGTCGCCTTCTTTCGCCTCGTTGTTTTCGTCGTGAGCGTGCAAGGAAGTGCGCCGCTTCATGATCTTGCCGTACTTCGGGTGACGCATCAGGTGGTTGACGACGACCTTGATGGTCTTGTTTCCCTTGTCGGAAGCGACCACGCCGCGGACGACTCTGAGCATTGCTCGCTCTTCGGCGGCCGGCGCGGTCCCCTTCGAGTGGGGATGGCCCTGGGGATTACCCTCGGGATGAGTTTTGTTCGCCGCATCTGTCATTTCTTCTGCTCCTGAAGCTCACGCTGCCGCAGCACGGTCTTGAGCCGCGCGATTTCCTTGCGGGTCTTGAGCAACTGGCTGGGGTCTTCGAGTTTCTCGGTGACGGCCTGCGTACGCAGATCGAACAGGTGCTTTTGCTTGGCAGCCAGTTCGTGCGTCAGGTGGCCGATTTCCATTTCCTTTATTTCCTTGATCTTCATGGCTTATTCTCACTCAACCACTTACGGAACCACTCAATTATTGAATGTGGTGCTTTCGCGGCACAAAGCGGGTCTTGACCGGCAATTTGTGGGCGACACGCGCCAAGGCACGCTTGGCGGTTGGCTCATCCACGCCGCTGATTTCAAACAGCATCGTTCCAGGCTTCACCACCGCGCACCAGAATTCCGGTTCGCCCTTGCCGGAACCCATACGCACTTCCAACGGCTTGGCCGATACCGGCTTGTGCGGGAAGATGCGGATAAAGTTTCGGCCTTCCCGGTGAAGGAAGTGGCTGACTGCCACGCGACCGGCTTCGATCTGCTTGGCTGTAATCCAGGCGCGCTCCAGCGATTGCAAACCGTAATCGCCGAATGCGACGGTGTTGCAACGCGTGGCGTTGCCTTTGATCTTGCCGCGCTGGCTTTTGCGGAACAGCACTCGTTTGGGCATCATTGCCATAAGTCACACCTTCAAACGCAAATCGAATCTCTTCTAATAACGGACATCCGAAGAAAGCGTCGCCCCACCAATCCCAGTGCGGTGCGACGGCTAACCATTGACTATTATCGGCGCCCGCGGCGCTGCACCGGTCCACCCGGTCGCACGTCTGTTTCAAGCACTTCTTCACCGTACAAGCCGCGGTAAATCCAGGTCTTTACGCCGATGGTTCCGTAGGTCGTGAACGCAATGGCGTAGCCGTAGCTGATGTCGGCCTGGAGCGTGGTGAGGGGCACGGAGCCGGTGACCGACTTTTCGCTGCGGGCGATTTCCGCGCCGCCGAGGCGGCCGGACACGTTAATACGAATTCCCTTGGCGCCGGCCTGCATTGAGGCTTCCATTCGCTGCTTGAGCACGCGGCGGAAACTGGCCCGCTTCTTAAGCTGCTCGGCGATGGCTTCGGCGACCAGTTGTGCGTTCAGATCCGGGTTCTTGATTTCGATAACCTTGATCGGAGCGACGCGGCGCTTGATGAGGTCTTCGATTTCGCCGCGGAGCTTTTCAACTTCCGCGCCCTTGGGGCCAATGACAAGACCCGGGCGGGCGGTCTTCAGAGTGATCGTAACTTCCTCGCGGGTGCGCTCAATGAGGATATCCGCGACCGCGGCAAACGGCGGACGGCGGTTGAGCTTGGCGTCGATGAGGCGGCGCAGCTTCTGGTCCTCGACAAGGAAATCGCCGTAGGCGCTCTTGGGAGCGTACCACCGACTCTTCCAGTCCTCGGTGATTCCGACACGGAAACCAATTGGATTGACTTTTTGTCCCATTTAATCCTCAAGCCCTTATTCTTCACGTTCGTCGAGAGACACAATCAAGTGGCTGGTCCGTTTCATAATTGAATAGGCCTTGCCGCGATCCTTGGGCTGAAATCGTTTCATGACCGGACCCGGATCAACCCAGCACGCCTTGACGAACAGCGTCTGGCGCGCCTGGACTTCCTGTTCGGCGGCATTGGCCACGGCCGAACGGACAACCTTTTCGATTAATACGCTTGCCCGCTGCTTGCTGAAGCGGAGCATGCTGATCGCGTCATCCACGTCACGGCCGCGGATCAAATCCATGATCAGCCGTGCTTTTCGCGGGGCAATCTTGGCGAATCTATGTTTGGCTAAAAAGGGCATCGCTTACCTCTGGCCTCTACCAGTCGTAGACACTACATGAACACTAAGTGGGCACGAAATCGTGACCAAAAATCAACCGATCATTGCATCATTTACGAAGGGGTCGCTCCGGGAGCGGTCGCGCTCTTTCGGCCGCTGTGGCCGCGGAAAATTCGCGTCGGCGAAAACTCGCCGAGCTTGTGACCCACCATGTCTTCCTGAACAAAAACCTTCAGGAATTTGTTGCCGTTATGCACCTCAAACGTATGCCCGACAAATTCGGGGGTGATGGTGCAGGCGCGAGCCCAGGTCTTCAGGGGCTGTTTCGCGCGGATTTCGTTGAGCTTCACAACTTTCTTGTAAAGCTTTTCGTTGACGAATGGTCCTTTTTTCGCGCTGCGGCTCATGGATCGTATTCCTTAGAGTTTCAACACCTACACGTTTACCGATTAGTTATTGACAGTTTGCGGCCTCTGCTGATGCGTGCCGAACTTACGGCGGCGCAGGATCAGTTTCTCACTGTTTTTCTTATGGCTGCGGGTGATGCCGCCCTTGGCGGGGACGCCCGTTCGGCTGACCGGATGACGACCGCCGTTGCTGCGGCCTTCGCCGCCGCCCAGGGGATGGTCAATCGGGTTCATCGCCTTGGCTCGCGTGTGCGGGCGCTTGCCGCGATGACGGTTGCGGCCGGCCTTGCCGATGCTCACGTTAATCCAGTCGAGATTACCAATCTGGCCAATGGTGGCGCGGCAGGCGCTGCGGACGCGGCGCATTTCGCCGCTGGGGAGAATCACGACAGCCCATTCGCCTTCGCGGGCGCCCAGACGACCGACGCCGCCGGCGGTGCGAACCAATTTGCCGCCCTGACCGGGGTTCATTTCGATGTTGTGAATTTCCAAGCCGGTGGGGACATTCGACAGCGGCATGCAGTTGCCGATTTCCGGGGGAGCGTCGGGGCCGCTGATAACGGTGCCGCCGACCTTAAAGCCGTTGGCGGCCAGAATGTAGGCCTTTTCTCCATCGGTATATTCAATCAGGGCAAGGAAGCACGAGCGATTGGGATCATATTCAATCGACTTGATGGTGGCCGGCATTCCATCTTTCTGCCGCTTGAAGTCGATGGTTCGATAAAGCTGCTTGTTACCGCCGCCGCGATGCTTGCATGTGATGATGCCGCGATGATTTCGGCCGCCGGTTTTGGACTGCCCGTGAACGAGTGAGCGTTCCGGCTCAACCTGGCTGAGCATCGCGCGGTAATCCAACACGGAGCCGGCTCGACGGCCGGGTGAAGTCGGTTTGTAGAATTTAATCGCCATACTCAATGCACCAGATGCTCAGGGACTAGAACAAATCAATTCGTGAATTTTCGTCGAGGACCACCAGGGCGCGCTTCCAGCCGGAGGTGGTGGTCATCTTGTTGCGCGATCGACGGGGCTTGCCCTTGCGGTTCATCGTTCGCACGTCGTGAACTTTGACGTTGTAAATTTTGGCGACCGCCTTGGCGATCTGCATCTTGTTGGCCGCGTGATGCACCTCAAACGCATAAGTATTGCGCGTCTGTTGAAGGTGCGTGCTCTTTTCAGTGACGAGCGGCCGGATAATGACGTTGATGTCGTCCATGGTATCTGTCGCGATTTACGTCGCGGCCCTTTCCGCCAGGAGCTTCTGAAGGCCGGCCTTGGTGACCAGCAGCGTGCGGGTCCGGAGCAGGTCCCAGGCGTTAAGCTGATCGACTGTCGTCAGCGTCGTGCGGTCGAGGTTACGGGTCGAACGCATGATGTTTTCATCGCGCTCGGCCAGAGCGACCAGGCAGCTTCGGTCGATGCCCAGCGCCTTCAAAACCTGAGCCATGTGCTTGGTCTTGGGCGCCGGCAACTTGATTTCAGTCAGGACGCGAATGTCGTTCGTTTGGATTTTGCTGAGCAGGGCGCTGTCGCGAGCCAGACGGCGGGCCTTCTTGGGCAAGGCGAGGCGCCAGTCCTTGGGCCGCTTCTGCTTGGCATGACCGCCGCCCTTGCGGACGGGCTGACGGATGGTGCCCATGCGGGCATTGCCGGTGCCTTTTTGGCGGAAAATCTTGCGGGTGGAGCCGGTGACCTCGCCGCGGGCGAGAGTGCGAACGGTGCCCTGCCGCTGGTTGGCGTGGTACATCACCAGCGCCTGCTTCAGCAGCTCGAGACGAACGTGTCCGCCAAGGTGCGCTTCGTCCACCTGAAGGGTGTCCACCTTCTGGCCGGTCTGATCGAATACAGGAACCTCTAGCATGGTCTGTTCCAAAAAAAATCACTGGCGCCAAAAGGCAGCCAGTGACTTACTCTTCCGTCTTCCTTACCCGGGCCGTGATCGCCTTGCGAACAAAAAGCAGGCTGCCATTGGCTCCGGGAAGCGCTCCTTTAATCAGGAGCAAATTTTTCGATGCATCAATCGACACCAGCGGATGATTCCTCGTCGTAACCTGATCGGAACCCATATGACCGGCCATTCGGACGCCCTTCTTGGGCTTACCGCACTGACCGCGCCATGTGGCACGAGAGGCAATCGAACCCGGCGAGCGATGCTTACGCTCGGTGCCGTGCGAGGCGCACTGGCCGCCGAAGTGATGGCGCTTCATAACGCCGGCAAATCCCTTGCCCTTGGAGACGCCGATCACATCAACATATTGTACGTCTTTGAATATCTCGGCCGTCACAGTTGAACCGGCGATTAGGTCGGTTGGGTCCTGGAGGCGAATTTCGCGGAAATGCTTGGTGGGGCCGACTCCGACTTTACCGCAATGGCCCATGATGGGCTGGGTGCAGAAGCGGGGCTTGATGGAGCCGAACCCCAACTGCACGGCGTTGTAGCCGTCGGTCTGGGTGGTCTTGACCTGCGTGATGGAACACGGGCCGGCTTCGACGACCGTCACGGGAACAACATGACCCTTTTCGTTATACACGCGGGTCATGCCGATTTTTTTGCCTAGCAGTGCTGGAGTCATGGTCGGTTCTCGGGAAACGCCGTTCGGAAAGCGCCGCCCAAGGGCGGCGGCTAACCGGGGATTTTCAAACACTTTGGGTCGCCAACAGACGCGACAAATTCCTTTGCGACACGCGGCCCACATGGGCAATCAGGTTCTTGGATGAACCTCAGCGGTCGAATTCAAGATTTCAACAAAACACGCTCCGCAATCTTCGGAGCGTGAGAGTTACATGGTTAAGCCTTGATCTTCACAAAAACGCCCGCCGGAACAACCAGCCGGTTCAAGGTCTCGACGGTGCGGCCGGTCCATTCGAAGATGTCGATGATGCGCTTGTGTGTACGCATTTCAAACTGTTCCCGACTCTTCTTATCAATGTGCGGGCTTCGCAAGACAGTGTATCGTTCGACCCGTGTCGGGAGAGGAATCGGGCCGCAAACGCGAGCGTTGGTCCGCTTGGCGTGATCAACAATTTCCCTTGCCGATGCATCCAATGCACGGTGGTCGTACGCTTCCAATCGAATCCGAATCCGCTCGCCGGTCATAATTCACTAGCCTTCTGCGACTTTTCACCAATGCACGGCGACAACGAGAGCCGGGATGGGAAAGGGAGCGAATCTTACTGGGGAATTGTCGGGTGTCAAGCGCGGTCTTGACGAGTTTTTTACAATTCGTGGAAGCGCTTTGAAGGTTTCCCGGAAATATGCCCGCCGGATAGCCATCCGGCGGCTTTCCAGGAGAATACCACACCACTACTGCAATTTGTGAATGCCCTATGCATATGTGACAATTCGCGCCCCTGCCGTTAGGGTTGGAGTGACGAAGAAAATGTCGAGTATTCCATCGCCACTCAATTTCAATTTGATTTCGACCTGCGAGACGGCACGTTTGGGCCGCGTGACCACGCCGCGCGGATCGTTTGATACGCCGGCGTTTATGCCGGTCGGCACGCAAGGGTCGATCAAGGGGCTGACGCCTGATCATGTGGCCGCGACCGGCGCGCAGATTATTCTGGCCAATACCTATCACCTGATGCTCAGGCCCGGCGAGCAGATCGTTAAGGAACTGGGCGATTTGCACCGATTTATGGCCTGGCCCGGCCCGATTCTCACGGATAGCGGCGGTTTTCAGGTCTTTTCCCTGGCCGATTTGAACAAGATCAACGATGATGGCGTGACTTTTAAGAGCCATATCAATGGCTCGATGGTGCACCTCGATCCAGAGCGCAGCATGGCGGTGCAAAACGCGCTGGGGGCGGACATTATCATGATGTTTGACCAGTGCCCGCCGGGAAAAGCGGGGCAGGAAGATCAGGAACTGGCGGTGCGGCGCACGCTGGCCTGGGCCAAACGCTGCGTGAAAGCCCACGCGCGACCGACCGAGCAGGCTCTGTTCGGCATTGTTCAGGGGGGGACTGATCTGGAATTACGCCGGCGCTGTGCGGCGGAGTTGATCGAACTGGATTTGCCGGGCTACGCGGTGGGCGGGTTGGCGGTGGGTGAGGACTTTGCTGATATGCTGCGTGTCCTGGCCGGTCTGACGCCGACATTACCGGACCACAAGCCGCGTTATTTGATGGGCGTGGGGTTTCCGCGGGATATTCTGGCGGCGGTGGCGGCGGGGATCGACATGTTTGATTGCGTGCTGCCGACGCGTAACGGGCGAAATGCCTATGCGTTTACCGCGGACGGCCCGTTGCGGCTGAGAAACAGCCGGTTTAGCAATGATGCGGGCGCGATCGAGCCGGGCTGCGACTGTTACGCCTGCCGGAATTTTACGCGCGGCGCCATCCGGCATTTCTTTTTTGCCGGGGAGATGCTTGGCCCCATCCTCGTTTCAGTGCATAATGTGCGGTTCTACCAGCGGCTGATGGCTGATGTTCGACAGGCCATCGCCGGTGGTTCGTTCGATGATTTTTGTAAATCCGACCCCCGGCGGTTGCTGGGGCCGGGTGAGAAATTGTGAATGGGCGGCCAACTTTTGTGGCCCGAATTAAGACTCCCACCCCAGCCCTCCCCCTGAGTACAGGGAGAGGGGGAAAATAAGGTGGGCCGCTGTTTAGTGGTAGACCGGAAAGGAAATTGTCCTTGTATACGCTTTTGCATTTGATCGCCCAGACGTCCATGCCGTCGGCGACGCCGGGCACGGAATCACCGCCATGGTGGGCCAATTCAAATTTGATGCTGTACGGCGTTCTGGCCGTCGGCATGATTTTCGTATTCACCAGTTCGGGCAAAGCCAACCGTCAGCAGGAAAAGCGGCACAAGGAAATGCTCGCCAACCTGAAGCGCGGCGACCGGGTCCAAACCGTCGGCGGCCTGCTGGCGTCGGTTGTCGAGGCGCGCGAAAACGAAATCGTTCTGAAGATCGACGAAAGCACCAATACGAAGATTCGCGTGGTGCGCGATGCGATTAAGAAAGTATTGGCTGATGAAGTGGATTCATCGGCTAAATAAAGATCAGGACTGGGTACAGTTTGAAGTTTTCAGTTTTCAGTTTTCAGCTAAAGCAGAACTATTCTTAGCTGAAAACTGAACCCTTCAAACTAATTGCGTTACTGACAGTGCCGAGTCCCGAGTTCTAAGACCTTTTTTGAGTAAATCATGCCTACCAATTTTTCCGGCCGCTTGATGCTGATTGTGGCGATCATGGCCATCTGCATTATCTGCATCGTCCCGCCTGGCACGATGTTCGAGAAGGGCCTCACCTTCCGCGAGCGCACGATGCTCAAGCCCGGCATCGACATGGTCGGCGGCGTGAGCCTCATCTATAAGATTCGCGCGCCGCAGACGGAAAGCGGAACGATCAGCCCGACCGCGAGCAACCTCGCCGAACAGGTGATGGAAGCCCTGAAGAAGCGAGTTGATCCGACCGGCGTGCGTAATCTGGTGTGGCGGCCGATCGGCGCCGACGAGCTTGAAATTCAGATGCCGCTCTCGCCGCACTCGGAAGAGGCGCCGAAGATTCGTGATGCCTACTCGGCCAGCCAGCGATTGCTGGAAGCGACGAACATCCGCCAGAGCGATGTGCTGGCGGCACTGGCTCTACCGGCGGACGATCGCGCGAAGAAGCTGGCGGAATTGACGCAAGGCGATCCGAATCGCGCCAAACTCTTCAAACAGCTTGCCGACATGTACGACCAGCTTGCGGCTGCCCGCGAGGTGGCGGCCAATGCCGCATCCAGCGCGCCACAGCGCGATGCGGCGGCGAAGGTGCTGGACGAGGTGGGAGACCAGTTCGACCAGGCCAAGGGACACATTGAAGACGACAATCTCCAATCGAAAGACCTCGAAGCGGCATTGGAGACCGTGCAGGGCGACGACGTCAAACACCCGGCCAAGCTGGCGGAACTGAAAGGCAAATATCCGGGTTTTGATCAGCGCATCGCGGCGATCGTTGATTTTGACACAACCTACGCCAATTACGCGCCGATCCGATCGAGCCTCGACGATTCGGCTGATCTCAAGCGGCTGCTGAAGGGTTCAGGCGTATTAGAATTCCATATTTTGGGATTCGACACGGCCGATCCGAATTACCAGGCGATGATCGCACGGATGAAGGTCGGCGGCAAAGGTCCGTCGCCACAGCCGGGGGACACAAACTATCGCTGGGTGGAGGTGGATCGCCCCGAAGAGTTTGACAAGCCCGGCGCCCCGCCGGAAACGCTGGAGTGGAACGACAAGCATTACATGCTGGAGTTGATCACGCCCGACGCCTCGATGACCAAGAGCCAGCCGTGGGCGCTGGAACGGGCGTACCCAACGTCCGACGATCTGGGCGTGCGCGTGGTTGGGTTCCAGTTTGACACGCCGGGCGGACATCTCTTCAGCGAGCTGACGACGAAATGGCAGCCCAAGGGCCAGCATTACCGGCTGGCGATCGTTCTGGACGGCAAGATCATCAGCGCGCCGGAAATCAACGGCCCCATCGGAGCCAGCGGCATCATTCAGGGCGGACAGGAAGGATTCAACGACACCGAACTTCAGTATCTGATCAACACACTCAACGCCGGAAGTCTGCCGGCTCAGCTTGAAGATGAACCGATCAGCGAACGCCGCGTCGGCCCGACTCTTGGCCAGGATAATCTGAACAAAGGTTTGATGGCGTGCGGATTCGGGCTGGTCGTCGTCGGCGTCTTCCTTATCAGCTATTATTATGTGGCGGGGATTGTCGCGTTCATAGCCATCCTGCTGAACCTGGTGATTATTCTGGGCGTGCTGGCGGCGCTGAACGCGACGTTCACGCTGCCGAGCATCGCGGCCATTGTTCTATCCGTTGGAACGGCGGTCGACGCCAACGTGCTGATATTCGAGCGTCTGCGCGAAGAGCAGCATCGCGGTCTGGGGCTGAGGCTGGCGCTGTCGAACAGTTACGCCCGCGCCTTCAGCGCCATCATCGACTCCAACATGACGAGCATCATCACCAGCGTCTTCCTCTACATGTTCGGCTCGGAGGAAGTCAAAGGGTTCGGCCTGACGCTCATCATCGGCATCGTCGCCAGTTTGTTCACGGCCCTGTTTGTCACCAAGACGATTTTCGGAATTCTCATCGACAAGGTCGGCATCCGGCACCTGGGCAGCTTCCCGCTGACCTTCCCCAAGTGGGACAAATTCCTCAAGCCGAATATCGACTGGATGGGGCTGGCGTGGGTATTCTACACGTTCAGCATCATCGGCATCGGCTCGGGACTTTTGCTGTTCGGTTATTACATCCACAAGGGTGAGATGCTGGACATCGAGTTCGCCTCGGGCACGAGCGTGGAATTCGACCTGAAACAGCCGACGCCCATCGAAGATCTGCGCAAGCTGGTGACCGACGCCAATCGTGCTGAGTTGGCTTCGGCGTCGGTGATTTCACTCGGCAGCAGTCAGAGCAGTTATCAGATTGTGACACCGAGCGCCGACGCGAAGAAAGTGCGCACCGATGTGGTGGAGATTCTGGGTACCCGCCTCAAGGCGCAGCTTCCCAGCAGCTTCACGGGCATGAACGACGCGACGCCCGCGGAGGCGCGAACTGACAAGGTTCTTTTCCCCATTCCGAATGATTTGCGCGACTGGCCCGAAGGCAAGGCCCCGCAGCAGGCGGCGAATTTCACGGGTGGCGTGGCGATCCGATTGACGGGAATCAGCCCGCCGCTGATGCCGTCGGAAATTCGTGCCCGCGTGGATCGAGAACGGCCGCAGACGCCGGGCGCGGATCACATTTCCAGCTTCACCGTGGTCGGCGATTCCGGAGACGACTCCCCCACCGCCAGCGCGACGGTGCTGATGACCAACCCCGGCATGGCTTATTCGGCCGATCATGAAGGCGACTGGCTCCAAGACCTGGCCACCCCGGCCTGGAGCCTGGTGAAGGACGCGGTCAATCATGAAGCCGATCTGAGCGCGGTCAATTCGTTTAATCCGTCGGTGGCCGGCGACGCGCGGCGCGACGCGGCGATTGCTCTTACATTGTCGATTCTCGTCATCATGGCGTACATCTGGGTTCGATTCGGCAATCTCAAGTACGGCACCGCGACGGTCATCGCCCTGCTGCACGACACGATCTTTACGCTTGCCGCGATGGGCTTCGCGCATTTGCTGGCGGATTCGGCAATCGGAAATCTGTTGCAGATCGAGCCGTTTAGAATCAACCTGACGGTGGTGGCGGGCATTCTGACGATCATGGGCTACTCGATGATCGACACCATCGTGGTGTTCGACCGTATCCGCGAAAACCGCGGCAAATACGGGCATCTCTCGCGCATGGTGATCAACGACGCCATCAACCAGACCCTGTCGCGCACGATCCTGACCTGCGGCACAACCACCATGACGGTGGCGTTCATGTACTTCATGGGCGGATCCGGCATTCACGGCTTCACGTTCGTGCTTCTGATCGGCATTCTGGTCGGCACCTATTCGTCGGTGGCGATTGCAGCGCCGATTCTGCTGGTGAATTCGGAGGCCGAGCGGCGCGCCAGCAGTGGGATAGTGCCGCCACCGGGGCAGCAATTGCTGGGGGCGGTGAAGTAAGGGACGTTCAGTGGGGGAGGAAAGCGCCGCCCAAGGGCGGCGGCTAACCGGGAAGTCAGCGAGATTTGTCTGTGGGTTGGTTCGCAATTCGGCGCGGATCGTCCCGGCGCGGATGGGGGCGGCGTTTGACCCGTCGGCGGAAGTCCTTAGAATTTCAAATCCTCCGTGTCGCTTGTCGGTGATTGGTCTGGACGCATCGCAGGGCATTTATGCGCTTTTGGCAGCCTTTCAATTTGATGGTGTGGATTTTCGTGGGCGCGGTGCTCGTCCCGGCCCGTGGCGTATCCGCTCAAACCACATCGCCGGCAGCGGATGATTCGCTGATTCTGCTCAACTTCCCTGAAAACATGGAAATCAAGGCGTTGGTCGATTACGTCAGCCAACGGCTGGCGCTCAACGTTTCCTATCAGGACGAACAGTTGGCTAATCTGCGCGTGACGATCCGATCCCCGGCGCAAGTGCCGGCGAGCGCGCTGGTGGGGCTGCTTCAAAGCACTCTCAAAAGCCGCGGGCTGACCATGATCGACGCGGATCAGCCGGGGTGGAAACGGATTGTGCCGCTGGCGGTGTCAGCGCTGCCCACGTCGCAACCCACGAGCGGCGATCCGAATCTGCCGGTGGCGCAGGCGTTTTTTCTTGAGAATGCGGATGCGCAGCGCGTTGATGCCGTCATCAAGCCGTTTTTGAGCGGGCCTTCATCGAGCAGCTTTGACATCGCCGAACAACACACGCTGGTGGTGGTGGACTTTGCCTCCAATATGCCGCGGCTGGCTGGATTGATCCGGCTTCTGGATCAGCCGAACCATGCGTCAAAGATCGCGTTCATCACCGCGCACAACGCCGACCTCGCCCAGCTTGCCCTTCAGGTGCGGCAAATCCTGGCGGCCAAGGCGCGCTCGCAGGCGGTGAGCGGGCAGAATGTGGAGGCGGTGGATGTAACGCAGGATGTGCGGACGGGCCAGATTGTCGTGGTTGGCGCGCCGGCGCTGGTGGACGAAGCGGCTGCGGTTGCCGCCTCGCTGGATGTGCCGGTGACGGAGCAGCAAAGCCCCGTGCGGTTCTACAAACTCGCCAATGCGACGGCAGCGGACGTGCTGGATACACTGCGGTCTCTGGAATCCGACGACTCAGGCGCGCAAGCGGCGACGCCGCCGGTTGCGGCGGCGGCATCGCCTGTTCAACCCAATAACAATGCATCAGCGCCGTTGGCAGGCGGAGC